>JAESFO010000314.1_pt1 | contig 71576 bp, 89 predicted proteins | sample 9269421 | NCBI WGS metagenome assembly JAESFO01 (sample SAMN14502839, study PRJNA617101) | algae metagenome | isolation source: Nostoc desertorum CM1-VF14 and co-occurring heterotrophs from rocky... | place: USA: Clark Mountains, San Bernardino, California | collected 2000-06-05 | reverse complement strand
TGCGGGTCCGGTACGACCGGCTCGGGGTGATCCGGGATGCCTTCACGACCCTCGCCGCCTGCGTCGTCTGCTTCCGCATCCTCAACGACGGCGTGTTATAGCCGACCCGGTTTTGTCCGAGCCTGTTGGCTGCTTCCAGCCCAAGCAAATGAGTGTAGTGCGGCAAGCCTTGTGACAACGAGGCGATGTGACTGGATGTCGCATCAATAACATGCATGCTAACGTTGCCTAGGGCTTTGTCGATAATCTCGCGGAGTTCGATGCGGGGCATTTGCACTTGAACTAACGCTCGGTCGATAGAAGCGTGTTCCTCTAGGAGCGAAGTAACGTCGTCAGCGACCCCAACAAAGATGACGGTGACGGGTGTGGATCTATCGGAGAGAAGTTTACAGGCTCGGACAAAACCGGGTCGGCTATAACACGCCGTCGTTGAGGATGCGGAAGCAGACGACGCAGGCGGCGAGGGTCGTGAAGGCATCCCGGATCACCCCGAGCCGGTCGTACCGGACCCGCATCCGCCGCAGTCCCTTGATCCAACTGATGGTCCGCTCGACCACCCACCGCACCTTCCCCAGCCCGCTCCCGTGAGGGGTCTTCCGCTTGGCGATGTGCGGCTCGATCCCCAGCCACCGCAACAGCCCCCGGGTGCCCTCGCTGTCGTACCCGCGATCGGCGTACAGCTCGTCCGGCAGCTCCTTCGGCCGCCCCGGCTTCCCCCCGACCCGGGGGAAGTCCATCACCACCGGGATGATCTGAGTGTGGTCTCGGTGTCCAACTTCCCGGCCTGGCGGAGCAACCGGAGCAGGTCGGCGTGGAGCCGGTCCCAGATCCCGGCCTCCTCCCACGCCCGGAGCCGGCGGTGGGCCGTCCGCCCCGAGCACCCCAACTCGTGCGGCACGTCGTCCCACCGGTCGCCGGTCGCCAGGATGAACCAGATCACCCGGAGGGCGACGCGGTGGCGGACCCGGGGGCGGCCGCCGAGCGCCCCGACGGGCTGCTCGGGCGGCAGGTGGTGTGCGACGAGGTCATAGAACGCGTCCGGCATGCGAGCGATCGCCACGGCCGCAACCTCCGTCGTGGAGCGGGCTACGCGGCCATCGCGCAAACCTCATGCCACCCGGTTTTGTCAGAGCCTGTAAACACCTTTCTCCATACTGTGTCGAATGTGTCTGTGGAGTCGCAGTTGACATGAGGGCATGTCACGTGTGCAGATTCGTCAACCCTAACCATGAGCGGTAGGATTCGGGCAAGGGACGTTTTCCCAACTCCTCGCTCACCATAAACGATGGCGTGTTGGCCTCGCATGGGAACCGCATCCAGCAACGCCCGAAGTTGCCTCGTCCTACCGGCAAATAGGTGTTCGTACGCCACAGGTGCGGAAGGGCTGAACGCCTTCAGGACTTGCGATCGCAGCTTTCGCTTATCCCGGGTCGTCATGGGGTACAAGTCTCTACGGTAACCTCCCAAGTTGACCGCTAGGTCACGCAAGTTTACCGCTCATTCTCGCAAGTCCCTCCGCAGTGTGCAACCTCAGTTATCTAGCTATTGTGGCGATTGTGCTTTCTCCTTGAGGAGAGAGTCTTGCCTCTTCCTCCCCCCATCTGGCGACAGGTCGTTCACGGCACGGTATGGTTTAACCCCCTCTTCCCAGGCCGCCCTTACTAGCACACAGAGATCTCCCCCGTGGCCTACCTCATCCGCCCGACCAAAACCGAGTACCGCGACGCCACCGGCCGCCGCGTCCCGAAGGGCACCCCCGGCGCCACCCGGGTCAAAGTCCAAGCCTCGAAATGGTACGGCCGCGGCCCGCCGGTTCGTCCGCTGGCTGGCTAAGAAGGTGCCCGGGGTGTCGGCCGAGCTGTTCGACCCGGTCCCGGGGTTCGACCCGAAGGGCGACCTGCGGCACGCTCGCCGGGAAGTCGGACCTGCGGAACTGGCGGCGCTGATCGACACGGCTCGGGCCAGCACGTGGACGTTCCGCGGCCGCACGGGTCCGGACCGGGCGATGATGTACCTCGTGGCGTTCGCCACTGGGTACCGGGTCAAGGAGCTCGCCAAACTCACCCCGGGAAGCTTCGACCTGGAGTCGGACCGGCCGGCCGCCTCCCTCCCGTCACGCGGCACCAAGAACAAGAAGCGGGCGGTGCAGTACCTGCCGCCCGGGCTGGCGACGCAGCTCCGCGACTACCTTGCCGGGCGGCCGGCCGGGTCGCCCCTCTGGCCGGGCGGATGGGCCATCAAGGGCGCCATGATGCTCCGGGCCGACCTGAAGGCCGCGGGCATCCCCTACCGGGTCGAGACGCCGGACGGCCCCCGGTTCGCGGATTTCCACGCCCTGCGGCACTCCTACCTGTCCGCGCTCGCGTCGGCCGGGGTGGGGGTGAAGGAGCTGCAGGAGTTGGCCCGACACTCAGACCCTCGGCTGACCCTGGGCATCTACACCCACGCACGGGCCGGCGCCCTCGTGGACGCCGTGTCGCGGCTGCAGCTGCCGGGGGCGGCGAGCGCGAACCCGTTGGCGGCGCTCAGCCGGGCCGAGCTGGAACGGGCGGTGGTCGAGCTGTTGACCATGGTGGCCACACTCACCGGTTGGGTTGCCCCCTCGGTTGCCCCCGCGATGGAGACGGAGGGGGATAATCCGGGACACCCTGGGACGGGACGGAAGCCGGGGCGACGGTCAGGTTGATTGCGGAAAGGCTTAAAGGAAAGGCACTTGGGACGGATCAGGACTACTGGAGATCAGTACACCCGGAGGGATTTGAACCCCCAACCTACGGTTCCGAAGTTCGATAGGAAGGAGGTCTTGGGGGACGGCGATTCCCCTAGAGATGCTGCGAAATCGCTGGAAAGCCTGGGCTTTCGTGAACGGTCGGGTTTACCGCCAGTTCCCGTCAGTTACCGCCTGTTACCGCGATTCTGGGGCGATTCTGGGGCGGTCACTCTGGCCCGGGATGGACTGAATTCCCGCCTTCCGCCCAGTCGCCGTCCCCTCGTCAGCTGTAGTATCCCCGGCCCTCATCGGCCGCATCCGGCCAAGGCCACCGAGAACTACTCCGAGAGGACGATGGCCAGTTACTACCCACCCGACCTGACCGAGCCCCGCCGCCGCTCCATCCTCGCCGACTTGGTTGCCGCTCAAGACGAAGGTCTTGATGTCCCCTGCTCACGGGCCTTGGTTGCAGCCCAGCACGAAGTCGCACTCGACGAGGTGAAGGGGGTCGAACGAGAGGGCATCGACAAGCAGTGACCACCGCTGGAGTGAGGGGGCACCGTCTCACTGTCCCGCCGAAGACTCAAAGTGGGCGCGGTCATCCAGGCGGGAGTGAGGGGTGGTCGGTCCGGGTGTCATCGGCACCGGACCGCAGGGGCTCGATGGAGAAGGCCATCACCTCACCGCAGCAGGTCGGCCAGCCCTTCCGCGTGTACTCCAGCAACTCGGCTTGCGAGCACACCTCGAATCGCCCCCAGGTGCCGCACGTCAGCAAGCGCCGGACGACCGCCGGTGGGGGAGGTGGGGTCGGGTCCGGCACGACTTGAACTCTGGGCCGGGCGAACGGCTTCCGTCACCGAGGTGACATAGCCCCGGTCAGCGGCCGCGCCAACCCCCGCTTCCCAGGCAGGGGGTTCCCTTCTCCCGCCCCGAGACGCGGTCGAGGAGGTACTCCTCCCGGTCTGGTGGCCGGCCCAGCCGTGGCGTACAGGTGTGCGAGCGAGAGGGTTGTGCCGCGCATCCGCGCCGTAGTATACCGGATTGCGAAACGCGGTCTGCCGCACCGACCGGTAGGATGTCACGTGCTCGTCACCCGGAAAGGCGCACCATGACAACGGACCGAAACCGACCAGTCGTCCCCACCACGCACCGGGGAGCCACCGCCACAGTCCGCGGCCCGCGCCTGACCGAGGTCGAAGCTGTGGCCCTCGACCGGAACCTTGCCGCCCTCCAAGAGGGGCCGGACTGGCCGGTGGTGACCCTCGACCTCGCCGCGGTCACGTTCCTGGGGGGCGCGGCGCTCGGGCGGTTCGCAGCCCACAGCCGCGCCATCCGGGCGGCCGGCGGGCAGCTCACCTTGGTCAACCTGGCCCCGCACCTCCGGCAGGTCTTCGCCCTCAGTCGCCTTGGCGGATTACTCGCCCGCGATGGAGTCGGGGTGTCGGAGCAGGTGACCCGAGTGCTGGCCCGCCGGAAGTGGGAGGAGGCCGGACGTCCGGCGAATTGTGACGAGGAGTTCTGGTTCGCGGCCGAGAGGGAACTTGGGGTGGCCGTGTAGCGGAGTCTGCCGACGTAGGTCAAACGCCCCTAGTCGGGCCGGCCCGTCTCGCAGAGCAGTGCCCGCTCGATGAACGCGGCCAGGTCCGCGAGGATTTCTTGCGGGGCCGCGGGCTTTACGAAGTGGTGGTCGAACCCGGCGTCCGCCGAGCTGTCCGCCGACTGCTGACCCTGGACCCCCGTGACGGCAATGAGCAGGAGGCGCTTCCCCCCGACCCCGGCCCGCAGCCGTCGGGCAATCTCCCACCCGTTGATGCCCGGCATCTTCACGTCGAGGATGCACACGTCCGGACCGAATCGCTCGGCCACCGGCACGACGGCGAACCCCTCGTAGGCGACGTCTACCTCGCACCCGGACAACCTCAGAAGCTGGGCCAGGGAGTCGGTCGTGTCCGAGTTGTCATCCGCGACCAGCACCCGGAGGGGGCGCGGGGAGTGTCCGTAGACGAAGGTCGGCAACACCATCATGGTGTCTCCGCGAGGACGTGGCCGAGGACAGTAAGAAATACCCCTCGATTCTAGCCATCCTCGGGGCCGAGGTGGGGGCGGCGGGAGCGAAATCCGAAGTTGTCCAGAAGGAGCCCGTTCGTCACGACCGTGGGTCGAGGTGAGTTTCCTGGAAGCCCCGGAGCAGTTCCACGAGTTCGGCAGGGACGGGTGGCTTCGTGAAGTGGTGGTCGAACCCGGCCGCGGCGGTCTGTTCCTTGGCGTCGTCGGCGTCGAGCCCCGTCACCGCGGCCAGGAGCAGCGGCTCTCCTGCCTGACGCTCGCGCATCCGCCGCGCGAGTTCGAGCCCGCTCATCCCCGGCATCTCGACGTCGAAGAACCCGGCGTGGGGGCGGAAGTCCTCGGCCTGCACCAGCGCATCAGCGCCGCTGTAGGCAACCCGCACCTCGACCCCGAGGGTCTCGAACAACAGCCCGAACGCATCGGCCCCGTCCCGGTTGTCGTCCACGACGAGAACGCGAAGCGGCACGGCAGAACCCTCGTCGAGCGGACGGGGCACTGCTGCCGGCGTCGGGACTATGCCCGTGCCTTGTAGCAAACCCCGCACCCGTTTTCACCTGGGTGACTAACGCCCCCTCCGAGCGATGAAGCGGAGGCGCGTCACCCCATTGCCTTTGTGGGACGCAACGGGGCGGACTTCATTCTCTTCCGAGTGGCCCGTTCCCACCTTCCCACTCGGTCGTTAGACTGATACTGCCCCGCCTGAACGTAGGAACCAGATGGACACTCCACCCACAAGCACCGCACTCCGGGTGCTCGTCGTAGACGACAACCCGGCCGCCGACTCCACAACCACGCTTCTCGACCTGGCCGGGTTCGAGGCCCGGTCCGCCTACTCCGGACCGGACGCGCTGCGGGTGGTCACCGCCTCCCCGCCAAACGTGGTCCTGCTCGACCTGCGGATGCCCGAGATGAACGGGTTCGAGTTCGCCCGACGGCTGCGCGACCACGCAACCCCGAAGCGCCCGCTCCTGGTCGCGGTGACCGGGTGTTCGACTCCGGAGGAACACCGGAAGGCGGCCGAGGCGGGCATCGACTTGCACCTCGACAAACCGGTCGACCCGGCGTTGCGGGTCGGCCTCCTCAAGCGTTTCCAACGAGTGCTTGCCCCTTCGGCGGACAGAGTTTAACGCGACGGTTGCATGAGCCTCCCTATTCCGTTCTTCGATTCGCCCCCCGAACCTGGGGACCATCCCGGCCTGAAGCGCGACCGGGCTGTTGAGCAAGAATCCAGGCGGGGAGTCCGCGAGAACGACGGGACACCCCGGTGCGGGTGTTCATCGCCGTCGACTACCCAGTCGTCCGGGCCTGGTTACAAGCGTTGGTCGACGCGGAGGAGGACATGGTGACCGTCGGGGAGGCGGGCGACGGCGAGGCGGCCGTCCGGGACGCGCCCGCCGCCTGGCCGAACGTCGTCGTCCTCGACGTGCCGCGGCCCGGGTCCGGGGTCATGGCGGCCGCCGACGCGGTCGCCCGAGCGTGCCCGGGCGTCAAGTTGCTGGTCCTCTCGGCCCACGAGACTCCGGCGTACGTCCGGCAGATGTTCGCGGCCGGGGCGGCCGGCTACGCACTGACGCGGTCTGCGGCCGACGACCTCGCCCGGGCTGTCCGGGTGGTGGCGGCCGGAGGAACCTACCTTGATTCCAGGCTCGCCGGAGAACTGGTTCGACCGGGCACCGAGGGGATGGCCGAGCCAGTCCCCGAGCTGAGCGACCGCGAAGCCGAAGTGGTGAAGCTCCTCGCGCGGGGGTACTCCCTCAAGGAGGTGGCGGCGAAACTGGCCATCTCGGTGAGGACGGTGGAGACGTACAGGGCACGGTCGCTAGAGAAGCTCGGTGTCCGCACACGAGCAGCCCTCGTCCGTTTCGCCTACGAGCGCGGCTGGCTGAACTGGTGATTGGGCGCCCGCTCCGCGCCCCAGCGTTGGTCCTACGCACCTCCGATGCCGGTGCCGGGGACGAGTACGAGCCAGCATCAGCACAAGACCCAGAAAATATCGGCTAAACGATGGGAAAATTGAACAATTTCAAATTTGTCATGGTAAAATAGGTGGAGCCCCGCGAACGGCCCTGACCCGGGCGGGCGTGGGGACCACCAGGATGGACACCATGCGACCGACCGAGCAACAACCTCTGACAACGGCGGCGACTGCCATCGAACTGACAGACGCCCACGGACTCGCCATCCGCCGCACCCGGCCACAGACCGAACTCGTTGCCGAACTCGCCGCACTGGAGTCCAGCGGCCTGCCCGTGAGGTTGGTCTTCTCCCGACCGCTCGCCTGACCCCTCGGCCAACCGCTCCTCGCGCCAACCCCGGAAGGACTCCCGTGTGCCACTCGGCCGAGGTCAGCTTCGGAGTGGCGCTCGTCCTCCTGCCCGTCAGCGGGTACTGCCTCGCCGTCGCCGCCGCCAAGGACCGGGCCTACCTTTCGCTCGCCGCAGTCCCCCTCCTCCTCGGGGTGCAACAGTTGTGCGAGGCCGCGGTGCAGGCCGGCATGGAACGGGGAGACTCGGGCCTGTCCCGGGCCGCCGCCTCCGGGTTCCTGTTCCTCGCCCTCGCGGTCTGGCCGGTCTGGGTGCCGCTCGCCGCGGCGGCCCTGGAGGCTCCCGGGCGTCGACGGGCAGTGTTCCTCGGGCTGGGAGCTGCTGGACTGATGACCGTCGGTTTGTACGCCCTACCGGTCGCCGACGGCGGATGGGCCGCCCCGCAAGTCGCTGGCCACGGCCTGCGGTTCGACCTGCCGGACCCCGGGCTGGTCTGGCCGGCCGTCTACCTGGCGGCCGTGTGCGGACCCTTGGCTGCGTCCCGGGCCGCAGACGTGCGGCCGCTCGGGTGGCTCGTCCTGGCCGCCGCGGCCGCTGCCTACACCACCGCCCCGGAAGCGTTCGCCTCCACCTGGGGTCGCCTGGCCTCGGTCGGGTCTGGCTACGTCGCCTACGTCCTCTACCAACTCCCGGACTCCCGCCAGGGGAAGTCGGGAACCGGTGTCGTGGCCCAGGCTCTCTAATCTCCTACCGCCCCGAACCCACCGCCCGATTGGACCCCGCATGTCCGGCCCTGACGTTCCACCTGAGCCCACGGCCGCAACGAGCGGTGCCCTGGAGCCGGTCTCGCTCGCGGCCCGGGTCGGCACCCTGGCCGCGGTCGTCCTCCCGCTCGCCGGGTTCGCCGCCGCCGCCGGGTCCGTCTGGGGGTGGGGGTTCGGGTGGGTCGAGCTCGGGCTCTTGGTCGGGATGTACCTCGCCACCGCCCTGGGCATCACCGTCGGGTTCCACCGGCTGTTCACCCACCGGAGCTTCGAGACCACCCCGGCCGTTCGGTTCGTGCTGGCGGCCCTCGGGTCGATGGCGGTGCAGGGGTCGGTCCTGCGGTGGGTGGCGTTCCACCGCCGGCACCACCAGCACAGCGACACCCCCGACGACCCGCACACCCCGCACGGCCACGGGGGCGGGCTCTGGGGCGTTGTGAGGGGGTTCTGGCACGCGCACATCGGGTGGGCGTTCCAGCCGGACGCGGTCGGGCTGGACCGGTACGTCGCGGACCTCCGGCGGCTCACCTCGGTCCGGGTGGCGAGCGCCCTGTTCCCGCTCTGGATAGTCCTCGGGCTGGCCGTCCCGGCTGTCCTGGGCGGGGTACTGACCGGGACGTGGTCGGGGGCGTGGCTCGGGCTGCTGTGGGGCGGGCTGGCCCGGGTGTTCCTGGTCCACCACGTCACCTGGAGCGTCAACTCGGTGTGCCACCTGTGGGGGCGGCGGCCGTACCCGGAGCGGGACCACAGCCGGAACAACGTGGTGTTCGGCATCCTCGGGCTGGGGGAGGGGTGGCACAACAACCACCACGCCTTCCCGACCTCGGCCCGGCACGGGCTGCGGTGGTGGCAGGTGGATGTGAGCTACTACGTCATCCGGCTGCTCGCGGCGGCCGGACTGGCGTGGAAGGTCCGGTTGCCGGCTCCCGCGTGACGGCCCGCCACCCCCGGAGGTCGCCAATGGGTAACGAGAAGAACGGACGGCGGGCGAGGCGTAAACTGCCGCCCCTTCCACCAGAAGCCGCGGCGCGGATGAGCCGCAACGTACACATCCTGCTCGGGTGGGTGCCCCTCCCCCAGATGACCCAGGAGGAGGTCGACTGGTTGTTCCGTCAGAAGCTACGGTTGGGCGGCGACGAGTAGGAGTCCAGGCAAGTTTGTTCGATTCATCGCTGCCGCTTCCGCCTCCCAGACACCGAGGCGGAAGCCGTGGCTCTTCATCGGCACCGACTGGCTTCTTCGGGCTCTCGAACGGCGTCTGGTACAAGGTTAAGCAGGGGATGCGGGGACTGCTAGTCCACGACTGTCAGGACACGCCCGTGGTCTTCCTGCTGGACGAGGTCATCTGAGCCAACCACCAAAGCAGGTGGGTGTCGTGACGAAAGCCGCATGGCTGGCTTGTGCCGACCGTGCTGGCCAAGAACCTCGCGGCGGTATTCCGGATGACCCGCACCGTCCTCTCGAAGGAGTTGCTGTTCCGCCGGTATCGCCTATTCTCAGCGGGAGCCTGCCGCCGGCTCTGGCCCCTGCTCAACGAAGACGGACGGCGGGCAGTGAACATCATCGAGCAGTACGCCGGCCACCCCGACAAGAACCTCCTGTCCGCTGCACTGGTCGCTGCGAATCGGAGCCACGCTGCCGCCGTAGAGACGCACTTGCTGGTCGAACTGACGGGGAACCTCCGCACCCGTCTGGAGGCTCTCGCCCCGGTCCTCGCGTGTAGTGCAGTCAAGGAGGCGACGAACAGCCGGGCGTCCGTCGTGGGGCGGGTTTCCTCAGAGGCCAGCACCGCGGTCGGGGCGGTCGAGGTCGTTCGGCGACTGCCGGCTGAGCCGGCCCTGACCTACAACGACGCTCGACGGTCACCAGCCGAGTTGGCGGCACAAGCCTCGCTCTTCCGCGACATCTTCGGTAACCCCTTTCACCCCGTCAGCTTCTCACCCGACTGGCGCACAGAGACGGTCACGGCTCTGGCGACCGGGATGTACGACGCTCGGGACTTCACCCCGATGCCGGTGTTGGCTGACGCGCTGGAGGGCGCCGGGTGTCACGAGCGCAAGGGTCGTTGAACACTGCCGAGGCACAACGCCTCACATCCGCGGGTGCTGGCTGGTTGACGCCATCCTGTGCAAGTCCTGAACAAGACTAGCCGCTGAATGGCCAAGGAGTGAAGGTGGGGCGAGACGGAAGAGATGTTCGCCTGCTACCTCGTGTGACCCGTCAACCACTTCGCCAGGGCTTCGGCGGCGTCATCGGCAGGGGAGCTTCCCTGCTCAGGCTCGGCGGCGACCACCGCCTGCTTGCGGGCCTTCCACTCGGCGTACCAGCCGGCGGTGGAGGAGCCCAAGGCGAGGGTGGTCGGGGTGGTCGATTGGGGGCGAGGGGTCACGAACCGGGGGCAGCGGACGCTCATGGGCCTACGGAGGGATGGGGGTGGGGACGACGAAGGTGTCGTCGGTCGTCAGGTTCTACCACGCGGGAGAACCGACAGCAACGCCCATGCCGGGCTCGGGCGAGTAGCTCTGGAACGAGCACGGAGGTCATCGGCGCGGAAGGGTGGGCAGGATGAGCCGATTGTCGGGGCCGTCCCGCCCACTGGATGGAGTACACCCGAAGGGGGCACCAGGGCGCGTCGGGGTTGACGTGGTTGGTGACCGGGCTATCGGGGACGAGCCCGAACCCGACACGGGTCCAGGGGGTTCGCTTTGTACCTTCCCCTTCTCGCCGGCGCCGTCTCCACCGAGCTGTGGGTCGTGACGATTGCCGTTGACCTGCTGGTCCGGGTGCTCCGCGAACTCAGGTGACGGCGCACGCCCAGTACCGCTTGGCGAACCGCTCGGCCCGGTATCTCGCGTACCAGCGGCACTTGGCCTCGCACCCGACGAGCCGCCGCTTCCTGCTCACATCGCCCTGCTTCTTCATGGCTGTGTCCTCCTGCAAGGAGTACCACACCATAGAACGGCGCCGGCCGCGCGGCTTGCGCCCGCGGATGAAGTTGATGCACGGGGCGTACCGGAAAGCGCCTGAGCAGGAGAGCCTGTGACCGAGTCCGACTGGCTCACCTCCACCGACCCCGCCGCGATGCTCATGTTCGTCCGGAGCTGCGGCGCCAGCGACCGGAAGCTCCGGCTTGCCGGGTGCGCGTGCGCCCGCCGCGTTCTCCCTCTCCTGCGCGACCCGCGGCTCGACGCCCTGGTGACCGCCGCCGAGCGGGTTGCGGATGGGCATGACGCCAACTCCGGAGCCGCTGTCCTGCTAGCCGTCACGCAGTCCGTCACAACCTCGGAAAGCCCGACCGCCCACAACGGCAAGCTCGGGGTCGTCGCCGTTGCAAACCTCCCCACACGCGAAGGGGGTGCCGACCTCGGTTATGGCCGACTGGCCAACACCGCCGCATGGATGCGGGTGCCGGGCGCGACCGCCGGTCCAGGCCGCTGGCAAGCCACCCACGACCTCAACTGGTTGGCTGAGTGGGTGCGAGAGAGGGCGGCGCAGACTGACGTGCTGCGCGACGCTTTCAGGAACCCCACTCGGCGAAGCCCGTTCCGCTCCGGGTGGCGCACCGAGGCCGTCGTGTCGTTGGCCCAGGGCATCTACGAGGAGAGGGCCTGGGACCGGATGAGTGTCCTGGGGGATGCCTTGGAGGAGGCGGGTTGTGACGACCCAGAGGTTCTTCAGCACTGCCGGGGGCCGAACGAACATCAACGAGGGTGCTGGGTCGTCGACCTCGCACTCAACCGGGGCTGACGCGATGAACGTCACTTCCCGGGTCGGAACTCCTTCAGCTTCATCCCGGTCTTAGCATCTACGACAGTCACTCCTAACCCCGACCCGATGGCCTTCGTCGCCCCGTCCGGACTGACCACCTCAACCTCACGCCGAACGGCCAACTCGACTTTCCCGGCCGCGGTGTTCTCCCGGCCGACCTCGGTGAGCAACACGTCCTTCTCTCCCGCCTCCACCCGCCAGCTGAGAATCATCATCCGGCCCTGCCCACCCGCGACCGGGCCGGCCAGCCGCAGCAGTCTCCCCCCGTCCACGAACGCTAGCTGGGCCGCGCCCTGCCACCCCGTGGCCGGGGCGAGCTTGAGGTCGGCGGCCGGCACGGCCTTGCCACCGAGTTGGTGCAGCCACAACTGGTCTACGGACGCGACCGCCAGGAACTTCCCGGACGGGTGGAACGCGAACGTGACCACTGCCCCCTTGTCCGAGGTTCGGCCGGCGGCGGTCAGGCCGGGGTCGGTCGGGGCCGTCACAACGGTGTCGGGCTCGCCCCTGCCCGGCGTCCAGAGGGCCAGCTGGGTGTACGGCCGGTTCCGCAGGATGCGCTTCGGGTTCCGCTCGGCCAGCCCGGCCGCCAGCACCTTCCCGTCCGGCGAGTACGCGACCGGGCCGATGGCGTTGGGGAGGGTGGTCCCCTTGCCGGTGCCGAGGTTCCAGGTGACGGCGAACGACCCCCAGTCCGTCCCCGGGCGGTTGATGGCGTGCCGGTAGTAGGCGGCAGTGAGGGTCTTCCCGTCGGGCGAGAAGGCGAGGTGGGTGACGTTGGCCTCCCCGAACCCGGCCGGCTGGGCGGCGACGGCCAGGAGAGGTGCGAGGATGAGCAGGGAACGGGGCATCGGCGGAGCCTCCAGGGCTGGTGCCAGTGTACCCGCTGTACGGTAACCCGGGCGTAACGCCCGCAAGGCCCGAAGTACGTGGCCAAGTTCAACGCCCCCAGGTGCGGTCGTCGATGGGGTGCGGAGGACGGGGAGTGGAGGTGCAGGGTGAAGGCCTGGTACTCTGGTTCCAGCGTGCGATTCCACGACGCCCGGCCGCCCCTTCCGCGCCAGGGACGAGATGACGGATTCGGAGGCCCAGCGTGCCGCACAGCAGACGCGCTTCCTCGTAGCCCAGGCGCGCAGGGACGTTGAAGAGGTGCTGGCTCTGGTCGAGAGGACCCGGTTGCTCGTCGAGCGGTCACGTCGCTGAGGGGGTGAGGCCGGTTAGCTCACAGAGAGTAGTATCCGTCCGACGGCATGACGAGCTTGTGTAGCACAGCCGTTGCTCCCGGCGAATGCCGGTCTGCCGTGTCGTCAGGCCCGTGCCAGGAGCGCCCACCATGTCCGCCACTGCCGCCGACGCCCGCCTCCACACCCTCCTGCTCATCGAACTGCTCACCACACTCAGTAACGGGGACGAGGACGACGAGAACCTCGACGGACCGGAGCGAGCGACGGCTTGACCGGGAGACGAAGAGGTGTGACGAGACGATGAACGACAAGCCGAAGCGGCGGCGGAAGAACAAGTGGGAGTTGGTCCCCCTGCCGCCCGAAATCGCCGCCCAGATGACGCGCCGAACGCACATCCTTATCGGGCTCATCCCGCTGGCCGAACTCACTCAAGATGAGACTGAGTGGCTGCTCCTCCAGAAGGTCCGGATGGCCGCGGACCCGTACTTGCGGGAGAAGCCGTAGCCGGCGCTCCCGGCCCTTGAGCAGGAGAGGATGCCGGCCAGCGCTGCCCCGGACGTGCCTTCGTGGTAGTCTGGGGTGTCTCAACGAGGAGGCCAGCATGACTCGCCTGCTCACCGTTCTCGTCCTCTTGCCAACGCCCGCCCTCCTGGCCGCGCCGGTCCCGGAGGAGGCGAAGGCGCCGGCCCTGTACTTCCCGACCCGGGTCGGGGCGAAGTGGGTGTACGAGCGGAACCGCTCCGTGCTGGAATCGGCCGTTGTCGCCGCCGTGGAGCAGGTGGGCCGTGAACACGTCGTCAGTCGGGCCGGGGACGACGGGAACCCCCAGCAGTACGCGAAGGTGGTCGTGTCGCCCGCCGGTCTGCGCCAGGACCGGGACGTGGCTACTGGCCAACTGGCGGACGTGTGGCTGCTCAAGGTCCCGTTCCGCTCCGGGGACTCCTGGCCGGTGCCGGAGCAGGCGGGCGGGGGTAAGCGGACCGTCTACGGTCCGGAGTTGGTGGAGTTGCCGGCCGGGCGGTTCCAGACCGCCAAGGTCGTCCACGAGCGGCCCGGCGGGAGCCGCATGACCTCCTGGTACGCGCCCGGCGTCGGCGAAGTCAAGCGTGTGGAGCGAAGGACCGACGGGACGGAGACGGTCACTCGGTCGCTGTTGAAGTTCACCTCTGTGAAGCAGTAGCCACCTCAGCAGGGAGGCCAGCAGAACTCCCTGCCCTCGGCGCCGCCCGGACTGGCTACGCTACGACGACCCGCAGAGGCCCAGGATGAACCGCTCGCTCATCGTCGCCGCTTCAAGCCTCCTCCTCACGGCCACCGTGATTCCGGCGGCGCCGGTCGCTCCACCCCCGCGAGCGGTTCCGCCGTACTTCCCGACGACGGTCGGGGCCAAGTGGGTCTACGAGAGCAAGCGCGGGCGGACGACCGAGGAGCTGGTCCAAGTCGTTTCCGCCGTCAGACCGCGCCCGGACGGCCGGACGGTCGTCTCCGTCACCGCGGCCTTCGGCGAACTCACGCACCCGCTCAAGACGGTCGTGGTGTCCGACGAGGGGCTGGACTGGACCGGTGCCCACGGCGGGTTGTTCGACCGGCCCGCGCAACTCCTCAAACTCCCCCTCCGGCCCGGGTTGACCTGGAAGCGCCAACCAGAGGAAACCGCCACGACCATGACCGCACACGGCCCGGAGCGGGTGAAGGTGCCGGCCGGGGAGTTCGACTGCCTCCGCGTCGAGTACCGGCCGAACGGCGTCATGACCCAGACCCGGTGGTACGCCCGGGGGGTCGGCGAAGTAAAGCTGTTCGTGCAAGACCCTATCGACAAGAGCGGGCCGTTCGACTTCCACATCGTCCTCAAGTCCTTCGCCCCGGGCAAGGAGCGAGACGCTCCGTGACCAAGCTCACTCTCCCCTTCCTGCTCGTCGCCCTCGCGGCATCCGCCCCGGCGGCGCCCGTCCCGAGTGAGGCGAACGCGCCGATGATGTTCTCCCCGACGACGAGGGGCTCGGCCTGGGAGTACGAGAGCGGCGATGCCGTCCTCAAGTGGGTTGTGACCGACGTGACACCCGCGGGCAAATCGACCCGGGTCACCGTCCGCCGCGGCGAGACCGGGCACGCGGTCATGGCCCTCCGGTCCTTCACTCTCGGGACGAAGTGACCCTGCGGGCTCGCGGGACAACGACAAGACCCGCGACATCGCGCCGCGGGCCTCGGTGGATGAGCAGGGTGAAGGGCTAACTGGTGTGCCGGCGGGCCGGGGAACCCGAAGCCTGAGGTGTCGCACTTCCTGCTGATGCAGTCGGCGTGCCAGTCGGCTCACTGCTTCGCCCGCTTCAGCACGAGCCGCGTGTCGCTGGGCGGGCTGTTGTTCGAGTTGCGGGACTGGGTCGTCCCGGTCACCACCTCCCACCCCTCCGCGGCCAGCTTATTCAACCGCTCCTCGTCCGGCTGCACGCCCCCGTGGGTGAGCGGGAGGAACTTGTACTCGTGCTGCGGCGCCTTCGGCGGCGGCTGGGCGGGAACAGGTGAGGACCCGGAGAGCCAAACCAGGGCGACGACGGCGAGAACGACCAGCGTGGCGGGGATAGTCCTCATGGCGAACACCTTGGGGGTGGGGCCGGATGCGGCTCTCCGGATAGTACACCCCGCCGAGCCCCTTCGGCAACCGACTCGACCTTCACCCGGGCCGCGACTGAATCCACCGCCACAGGTTGCCAGAGGTCTCCGATGAGGCGTACTTATTAGCAGAGAGAAGTGGAGTGGTAGTGACCCGACCTACTCTGCGTACACGTCGAAGGGTCAAGCAGCCGAAGTCAACCCGGACTGGTCAGCGACCAACTCCGGAATGGTGTTGGAGGGACAGATTCCGCGCAGAGCGGCATCGGTCGTTCGTCCCCATCGCCCTCCTGCTCATCCTCATCGTCCGCCGGAGTCAACTCGGCCCACCACGGAGAGTCGTCACCTGCCGAGGGCTGGCACCGCTCTACGTCCTCGTCGGAGAACTCCTCCCCCGGCATCGGCAGGCCCGCCTCTGACAGGATGGCCGCGACCGCCCGCCGCACGGCCGCCTTCCGGCAGGATGTCACCGCCTCGCCGGCCATGAGCTGGAGGTAGTCGCCCCTCACTCCTGCGGGGAGACGCTCGTCGATGAACCGCATCAGGTCGGCGTCGAGCACCCCGCCCTCTACGTCCGGCGTGTACCGTGCCAGCCCCTCGCCCCGGTCCGGCCGGTCCCCCATCGGGAGCGGCCGGAACAGGTTGGCCTTCAGTTCGTTCCGCTTCTGCCAAGCCGCGTACCGCTTGCACAGCTGCCCGTCCCGGCACGGCGCCCCGGCGTGGCACGACTTGCACGGCGGGTCGGCCCGCTGAACGCGGTCCCGTATGCGGTTGAGACACCGGTTCCTCGCCGCCCGGTACAAGAGGCCACCCAGAGCGCCACGGGCGGGGTCGAACGACCGGACCGCCTCAAGTGACCACACCACCACCTCTTGGGCGAAGTCGTCAGGGCCGCCAAAGAGCGCCGCGAACCGAGAGGTCAGTCGGTTCGTAACCGACTCGGTGGCCGCCAGGAAGTCTGCTTCGGTCACACTCGGGGGAAGGCCAGAGGAACGAGGAAATCCCGGTCCGCTCCCCTGCTCATTGGGGACGGGGAGGGGGTCGGACAAGTAATCGACGGCGGTGAGGGCAGACGACATCCTGGTCAGGGGCTCGATGGGGTCGGACGGACGGAGAGTTAGCGGACGGCGGCGCGGGAGCACCACTTATCGTGGGTCACGCTGCTGAGCAGGAGGGCTCGGGCTCGACGGACTTCCAGAGGCAACCGGTCGCGGCCCGGTGAGCCGTTCCGGGGGCGACACCGAACCGCGTGGCCAGTTGGCGGTAGCTCAGTCCCTGCCCCCGCAGCCGCCGCATCTCCCGGACTTCCTCGGCGGTCAGCTTGGCGGCGATGTTCTTCTCCCCGGCTCCGAACGCTTGGGTGGTGAGTCCCATCTCGGCCGCGAGCCGATACCACTCGGTCTGCGTGGCGACGACGAGGTTCCGAAGCGTGTTGTCCGTGCGGTTGCCGTTCCTGTGGTGGACGGTGTGTCCGCGAGGGACGGGGCCGAGGAACGCCTCGACGACCAGCCGTTGAACGTGCTGGTTGCGGTGCCCCCGGCCGGGGACGCTCAGGCTGACGCCGACGAACCCCTGGCGGTTGACGTACCCGCGGAGGATACGGTCCCGGCGGACGTTCTTTACCCGCCCGAACGAACTCACCTCGTAGTACGCCTCATACCCGACCACCGGCTTCCACTGTTCAGTCATTCCACCTCCGAGCACTCGGTTCACCTGTCCATACACCGGTTCCAAATCGCAGGACGGAAAAAGGAAATCGCCAGAAACCCGAGACCCGCATTCGGCATTCCCGCGGGTATTCGGCCCCGGTCCCGAGTGAAGTGCTTTCTGAACAAGGGAGGCCGTCTCACCCGAACCATCCCCCGAGCTGATTGCGGTCAGACGGGTGCCCCGGTATCCTTCGCCGTTGTGAGCATCCCGCACCGCAAGTGAGCCACCCGCCATGTCGAACCGCGCCCGCCTGCTGAGCCTCTTGTCCGTGCTCACCGTCTTCCTCCTCTACCTGAGCGGCGTGGCGGTCGCTGACGAGCCGCGCAAGGATGCACCGCCGAAGGCGACCCCCAAGTGGGAGTACAAGTCCCTCCAGATGGGACTCTGGGTGAAGACCTCGGACATGGACAAGGCGTTCAACGAACTGGGCGAGCAGGGCTGGGAGCTGGCGACCTCGAACTTCACCGCCCACCCCGCCGGGGGCGGTGTCACGAACTACGTCTTCAAGCGGGCGAAGCGGTAGACGGTCCCTGGTGAGCAGGGAGGGCGGGGTGATGAACACTGAGCAGACGGCCCTCTGGGCGGAAGGCCGCGCCCCGCGCGAGGAGAAGTTGACGGCCCTCGGCACCTTCCTCGACGCCCTCACGGCCTCCCCCGCAGCCGACTGGCGTCCGTGGGCGACGGCGACGACTTCGCCATCCGGATGCCGTTGTTCGAGCGGGCCGTGTTCCCCGCCCTCCTCTCCGGTTACCACGACGGCCTGCTCCGTGCGGCGGTCCGCCAGAACCCGAACGACCACGCCTCCCGTCGCCGCCTTGTGGTGTGTCTTGCTGGCCACCTCCGGCACTCCCTTCATGAGCTTCCGGCGGGCGTGCTGTACGGGATGGACGGGGCCACGCCGGACCAGTGCCTTGAGCTTGAGGGGGAGTTGGAGGAGCTGTGCGAGATGGTGGCGGGCAGACCGGACTACCGCGAACTGGTGGAGCAGTGCCGGTTCCACTTCCCTGCTTACCGGGACTTCACCCAGGGCGGGGAGGTGGGCATGTCCTACGAGAACTACCTCAAGCGGAGGGGGGCGGGAGGCTGTCCGCCCGGGTGAGGCGGATGTCCCGCAGCGGCTGGTGTTCGCCCGTGGCCTCGTCCACTGCCAGGACTGCCCTCCGAACCTCGTCCAGAATCGCCGCCAGCTCCAGCGGGTCCAGTCGGATGCTGCCCTTGATGCTCGCGTCCTGCTTGCCCCGCATGGTGCTCCCCGAGTAGTCGTGACGCGGCCCGTGCCGTCGAGCCGGCGCGAGGACGAGTTGGGGCGAGTGGTGGGCAGAGTAGCCGATTGTAGTGGCGCGCGTCGAGTGCGGCCCAGTGACCCGTGAGGGCTCCGATGCAGTTTCACGCGACCGCGGTCGAGGCGTACTTGGGCGAGTTCGACATCCACACCGTCCACTTGACGACGGCGCGGACCAGTACCCCCAGCTCCGGACGCCGGAGAAGCCGGACGACCCTCGGGAGGTCGAGCCGGGGTACGGGCTGGTCGAGGTCGAACTGAACGACCAGCTCTACGGCGGGGTGAACTGCTTCTCGGCCGCGGAGCTCGGCCGGGACCGGTTGCGGCTGGCTCTCGCTCGGGACGACCACATGGCCCAGCAGTTCGGCGGTGAGGTCGTCGTCACGTTCGAGTTGGACGACGCCGCGTTCGCCGGACTGAGGTCGGGCCTCGAACGGGTGTTCCGCGACTTCCCCGGGTTCCAGGTCACAGCTCCGTGACGGTGACCGGGCCGAACTCCCCGACGAGCCACGCCACCACGACACCGAGTTGCTCCGGCCCCCCGCCCCCGCAGTTGTCCACGAAGTAGGCGCCCTCGGGGTCCACCTGAACGGTCGCGGTCGGCCAGTCGTCCGGGTTCGCCGTCACCCCCAGGTCGAACCACGGGTGCGGCGGCTTCTCACGGGCGCCCGGCCGGGACCGGAGCAGGGCCGTCACGCGGGCCGGGTCGCGGTCCTCGACGCCGTTTTCACCCTGTTCGGGAACGACAGCCTCGCGGTCATGTGGCAAGACGTGGGGGATGTGCCGGAGGCCGAGCAGGTCCGCCTCGGCCTCGCCCGGGTGGCGGGGGCCGGTCTCGTATTCCGCCATAACGCCTACACGACCCCGTACTCCGAGGAACACCCGCGGGGCATGGACATCCGGTTGCCCGCGACCCGAGAGATGCACCGCTGGGTCCGGCGCGCGTGGCGGCGACTGGTCGGCCCGGGAGAGGACGTGGAGTAGTGGTGCCGTCGGCCGAATGAGAGGCAGCACGATGGCGGCGGACGGGTGGGGTCAGGATGCAGTTGAGGGCCAGAGAGGCGGTCCTGATGGGAGAGGCCAATGACACCGGCGGGAAGGTCTGCCGGGCGCGCCGGTTCTGACGGTCGAGGCCATCCCGAACCCCACTCCGCGAACGGCTTCCTCTCCAGCGTGGTACTGGGTCTGCATTGCCGAGCGTGGTCGGCCTACCGACCACACCGGGGACTCACACCATGAAGCCCAACCGCTCCGTCGTCGTCACCGCCGTCATCGTCGTCCTCCTCGCGGCCTTCGTCGTCCGCTGGGAGGAGTGGGACTACAAGGACAGCCGGGGCACGACCGTGTTCCAGTACCGCGGCGCCCTACTGCCCTGGCAGGAGGCCCAGGCGCCGCCGGCCGGGGCGAACGTGTCCAACGTGACCGTCCACAAGCGGACCCTTCTCGGGTTCAACCGGTTCGACTACGCCGGGGCGCCGGGGGCCATGACGGCGGCCACCGGGACCGCCCGGCGGACCTCCGGGTGGTGACCCTAGGCGGGGCGGCACCATCACGGCTGTGCCGCGAAGTCCCAGAGGCCGAGCCGCGTCTGGGCGCCGTTCGGCTCCAGCACCGCCAGCACCGGGCGGGTCGGGTGGAAGGCCAGCGCCGTCACCCGCCCCGGCCACGACCGCACCAGCCGCCCGGTCGTCGTGTCCCACACGCCCAGCCGCGCCTCGCCGCGGGTCACCGAGCCCTGCGGCAGCGGCCCCTTCCGCGCCACCTCCTTCTTCTCGACCCGGTGGTAGGGCGCGGCTACGAGCCGGGCGTCGGCCGAGAACGCCGTACCGCCGGCGAACAGGTCCACGAGTTCCGCCCCTTCGAGCGGCGGGAGCGCCTTGCCGGTTGCGCCGTCGAGCAGGACCGGGCGGCCGAACCCGCGGGAGACCAGCACGCGCCCGCCGTCGCGCGACAGGCCGAGCGGCAGCGGGTACGCCGGCTCGCTCCCCGCCACCGTTTGCAGGTCCGGCGTGACCCCCCACAGCGCCCCGCCCCCGGCCGGGTCGTGGGCGACGACCTCCCCGTCCCGGGCGCTGACGGTCACCACCCGCCTGCCGTCGGCGGTAAGCTGGGCACTGCGGAACATTCCCTCGGCGGTTCCGACCGTTTCGAGCACCTTCCCGGTCTCCGTGCTCACCCGACGAACCGTCACCTTGCGAATGTCGGTCTCGTCGCGCGTCAGCACCAGGGTGCGGTAGCTCTTGCCGTCGGGGGCGAAGGCGTAGTCGCCGGACTGCTCGGGGTCGAGGTCGAACCGCTTCTCGTAGGGGACGAGCGACAACACCCGCCCGGCCGGGGTGAAGACGCCGTCCTCGCCGCCCTCCGCGCCCGGCTGGCCCCCGACTAGCCCGGCCGCCCCGGGGCGGCCGACGAGGCCGAACACCCAGAACGACGCCTGGTGCCGCCCGCTGACCAGCCCGGACTCGCGGCGGACCAGCAGCAACTCGTTCCCGTCCGGGGCGAAGCCGGCGAACCGGTCCGGGTCGTGGCCGCCGGTGGAGCCGAAAGGGTGCGGCCCCTTCGGCCCGTCGGTGCGGACCACGAGCAGCGCCTCCCCCGTGCCCCCGCCGCCCTCGGGGGAAAAGACCACGACCAGCCGGTCGCCGGCCGGGCTCCACACCACCCGCCGGCCGTCGCGCACCGGCAGGTCCAGCGCCTCGCGCAACTTCGGCGCCGCGGCGAACTTCACGTCCGCCTTCGGCACACCGGTCCCCTTCGGCGGACCGGTGCCACCGCCCTCCTGCGGCTCCGGTACGACCGCCGCGACGGCCGCGAGCGGGTCCGCAATGCCGCGAGTGGCGGGTGATTTCGGTGCCGTGTCGGTGCGAGCCCCGGCGACCACGACGCCGGCCACGAGCGCCAGCGCCAGCGCGCCGCCTAGCAGAACGCTCTTCATCGAGGAACCTCCGCGGGCGAGTCGCAAGACCGCCGCCGGCACGACCGCGCCGGCCGCCGAGTCGGCCACCAACCCGCACGTCTTGATGAGCAGGGAGTCGGGCACCGCCACCGCCCGCGCCTCCACCAACACGCCCGCCACTGACAACGTCACGCCGCGCCGAACGAGCCGGGCGGCGAGTTTCTTGCGGGCTCCGTCGAGCCGGCTGGCGAGCGTCCCTAACGGGATGCCGAGCCGTGCGGCGGCTTCGGCCCGCGTCACACCCCGGAGGTCGCAGAGGACGACGGCGTCCCGGTACAGGGCCGGTAACGCGCCCAACTCCTCGTCCAAGACCGGGCCGATGTCGGCCGGGGCGGCCGGGGTCGGCGCAACCGGTTCGGGCACGTCCACGGCCTGGACCTCCCGCCCTCGTCTCCGGGCGGCGGCCCGCCGGGCGTGCCCCGTCACCCGGACCGCGACCCGGTACAGCCACGAGCCGAGAAACTCGGGCCGCCCGATGGCCCCGGCCCGGCGGGCCAGGACCAGGAACACGGCCTGGAACGCATCCTCGGCGTCGTGGTGGTGGCGGACCCCGCGGCGGCAGGCCGCCAGAACCACCGGGCCGTGCCGGCGGACCAGTTCCGCAAATGCGGCCCCGTCGCGGGTCGTGGCGAACCGCCCCAGCAGGTCGGCGTCGGGCGCCGAATCGCCAGCCAGGTGCCGGAGGATTTCGGCCGGGGCGGGACCGGTCATGTCGGTGAGTGCCCGGTGAGCAGGGGAGGAGTCGCGCGGAAAACGAAAATGTTGCCGCTCGACGGCGATTGTAACCCTCTCCGGCCGGTCCGACGGGACGGAACCGCGCCGGCGCCGAGTTCGGGTCGAGAGCCCGTTCCGACCGAGGCAGGCGGTCGCCTTGGCGGTGGGACTACTGAGCCGTGAGCAGGGGAGGCGGGGTGAGGGCCGAGGGCTAGAGACCTAGAACCTGGAACCCGCCCGCCATCGCGGAGTTGTCGAGGAACCACGGCCATGCCCCGCCCGCCACGGGCGGCGCCTCCTGCACGGCCCCCAGCACCGCCCCCGTGGACGAGGCCGTCCGCCACGGCGCGTAGGTCACCGCGAACCCCTCGCGGACGTAGGCCATCAGCCCGGCAATGAGCGACGGGTCGTCGCGCAGGTAAACCAGGGCGTCGGCCACCCGGCCGGCGTAGGTCGGGGCCGCGCTGCCCCGGGTCACCGCCCAGGTGGCGACGTTCCGACCCGGGTCGTGGAAGTACGCCGAGCCGTCCCCGAGCTGGAGGTTGTCGTCCGCCCCCGGCTGGGTGGTCGGGTAGTTCCCCATGTATCGGGTGGACGCCGCGTTGAGGAACCCGTTGTGGTGGCACCCGGACGGGGTCACCACCTCCGCGACCGAGGTGCCCGACCGCCGACACCCCGTAGCAGGCCGTCCCGGTGTCCGTCCAGAAGATGTTGTCCCGGACCTCCGGGTACGTCCCGGCCACCGCCGCCCCGTCGCCGGCCAGGATGCCCCCCGAGTATTGCCCGGACACGAGCGTGCAGTTGGTGACCCGGCACGTGAGGTTGGCGAACGTCACGGCGCCGGGCGAGCCGCCGACGATGTTCGGCGAGAACACGGTGAGGCACCGGTCCACCGTCCAGTCGGCGGCGTTCGCGGCGTAGAACCAGTTGCCCCCGTCGGTGATGACGGTCGAGGTGTACTCGACGATGCCGTTGGCGAACGTCGTCGGCGCCCCGGTGTTGCGGGGCCGGACGAGGTGCGGGTTGTCCATGCCGGCGTCCCCCAGTACGTAGATGCCGTCCACCGGGCCGCTGATAATCATCCCGCTGATGCCGGTCCCGGACAGCCCGGTCAGGCGGCAGAAGTTGCCGTCGAACTGCCCCGCGGCCCACGTCGAGGACAGCGGCCCCTGGAACCCCTGGCCGAGGTAGTTGTGGGTGACGGCGAAGGCGCCCTCGGTGGCCATCAGCCCGCCGTCCAGGCCGTTCCGGTCGATGACCCGGGGCACCCCGGCGGACGGGGCGCTGCCGACCAGCCGGAGGGAGATGCCGCCGGCGTTGGTCGGGCTCTTGAACGTGCAGCCGGTGACGGACACCCCCCGGCTGGCGGGCAGGTTGTTGGTCGTGTTCACCCGCCCGCATCCGTCGAACGTCCACCCGGAGATGATGTGGAGCCCCGCCCCGCCGCTGACCAGGGCCAGGGTGACGGCGTCGGCCGAGACCCCGCCCAGCCCGACGAACGTCCCGGTGCCCTGGATGTCGAGGGTGCCGTCGGTGACGGTGAGCGTGCCGCCCGGCGAGGTGACCGAGCCCCCGCCGCCCCGGGTGCGGAACCGGGCGTTAGTCTGACCGTTGCCCCCGATGGAGAGCGAGCCGAACACGAGGGCGGCCCCGCCACCGTCCTCGCCGACCTGGAGGACGGCGTTGCCGACGGTCATCACGTCGGCCGTCAGGGACTGCCCGGCCCCGACCACGAGGGTTCCGGTGGCGCTGACGGTGATGTCGTCCACCACCGCCGGCGCGTCCACCGTGACCGCGTGCCCGGCCGCGACGACCGCGTCGTGAGCCGCCCCCGGCACCTCCCGCGTGTCCCACGACGCCCCGGCCGACCAGTCGCCGGTGGCCACGCTGGTGGCCGTGTCGGTCGCGGCCAGGGTCGCGGAGGCCGTCCCGTCGGCCAGGGTGAGGGCGCCCGTCCCCGTCCCGCGGGTGAGCGTGACCGTCGCCGTCGTGGCACTGGTGACGGTCTGGGCGGCGATGGTCCAGCCCGCCGGAGGGCTCCCGGAGAGGGCGAACGGCGCCCCGGCCCAGGTCGTGTCGGTGCCGACGAGCGACAGGGTGACCGTCCCCGAGGAGCCCGTCAGCACCTTGGCCCGGTCCGGGGTGACGGACGTGAGCAGGGAAATTGAGAAGTCGTCGAACTTCGAGGTGGTGTCGTTGGTCTGGGTGGCGAGGCCGTGCTTCGTCGCGGCGGCGTTGAAGCCGGTCGTGGCCGTCGCCATCACCACGCCGTTGACCTTCGACGTGACGCGGTTGCCGACGCACTCGACGGTGCAGATGTCGCCGGCGGCGACCGGGCCGGTGTTGCCGGCGGCGAGTTGGACTTCCGCGCCGCCCTCGCGCTTGTAGACGTGGCCGCGGAACCCGGGGAGGAAGTAGACGCGGAGGTAGTTGCCCGCGTCGGTCGCCCGGACGACGGCCGCGGGGGAGCTGCCGGACGGGTTGGCGGCCCGGTACTGGACGGTGACGTTGGCCAGGCCGGATTCGAGGACGGCGGTGGCCGTGGCGCCGGACAGCATCGTGGCCTGGTTGGCCGAGACGCCGCCGGTCCCGGAGAGCTGCTCCCAGGCCGACCCGCCGTCGCTGGGGGTGCCGAGGGTCGAGGGGCTGGCGCGGTCGAAGGTGTCGCTGCGGTTGGGCAAGAAGCGGTCCTGTGGGGTGATGGGGGTTAGGGGGCGTAGGCCGGCACGGAAGCCGGGTGCAGATACTACACGCCGACAGCCGTCCACCGCCGCCCCCGCGGGAACTTCACGGGGTTGGGTGGGTGAGCTCGGGCTCCCAGCCGAACAGGCGAGCGAGCTCCTCGGTCGGGATGGGCGGTGCCGCGACGGCCGGGACGGGAATCTCGACGAAGCCGGGAACGTCCGAACGCTCCTGGCCGGTGGCGCGTGCCAGCGCGCCGCGGCCTTCGGCGGACCCGGCCGCGACCAGCCGGACCGGCCCGCTGCCGGCGCACTCGTACCGGCCGTTCGGCTGCTGCGTGATGGCGACCCCGACGAGGTCGGTCACGACCGACTCCCCGGCGACCAGGGTCAGACCGTAGGCCGGGTCGAACGAAAAGGTTAGCGTGTGAGGCACTCGAAGAACTCCTGTGGTTAGGTGAGGGTAACGCTAACGCCGGCGTCCGGCAGGACTTCCTTGAAGGCCCGGCCGAGGGTGGCGTTCACCTGCTTGGCCACGACCTGCTCGATGAACGGGGTGAGCTTGGCGAACACCTCGGCCCCGTTGTGGACGACGGTGACTTGGTGGGAGAACTGTCCCGACAGCACGCGGGGGAAACTACTCAGCGCCTGCGACAGCGCCTGGGCGTGACCGGCGAACACGTTGAAGGTTTGACTCAGCGACTGCGCGGCGTTCGTGAACCCGCCGACCTGCTGGACGAACTGGTTGAAGGCCGCCCCGAGGGTGGACATCGCCCGCTCGCTCTCCGTCGAGAGCTTCAGTTCACCACCGCCCACGGCCGCGCTCGTGACCGCCCCGCCGTTGGCGAGGTAGGAGACGTGACCGACCGGGCCGCCGCTGTTGAACCGCTGGAGGTTGTGGACACCGGCCCGCGCCGTCGCGTTCTGGTTGAGGACGAACTCGCCGTTGGTGAGCAGGGAGGGTACGGTGTCGCCCACCCCCGCCCCGTGGACCGGTCCCCCGGTGGCGAACCGCCGGGCCGCGAGACGCCGCCCGAGCTCCTCCTGCTGAAGAGACAAGTTCCGGACGGCGATGTTCCGCTGCCCCTCCTCCCCCGGCCGCCGCACCCGACTGTTGGCGAAGGAGGCCGACCGGTTGAACGTCTGGACCGAAGCCGCAGTCACACGATTCTCGGCCGCCCGCTGCAAATCGGCCGGAGAAGGAAGACGACGGGTTTGAACGACCGGCCGGCGACGGACGGCGTTGGCGGCACTGGTCTCGGCACCCGCCAGGGCCGCCCCGGACAGGCCACCCCCGATGACCGAGTAGCGAGCGACCGGCGCGGGCTGAATGGACGGCGTCACCGGCAGCTGGGCCGACGGGAACCCAGCGAACGGGTCGGCGGGGTCAATTCCGGCCGATGAGAGTTCGGCGCGAACGAGGGCCGCCCGCTCCCGCAACTGGCGGGTCAGGTTCTCCTTGTCCCGGGCGCTGAACGACGAGCCGGTCTGGTGGGACTCGGACTCCCGGGCGAGACGGTTGAGTTCCTCGTGCCGACGCACGAGTCGTTCAACCTCATCTCGCGACACCTGACGGTACGGGTAGGGCGAGGCGACACCGCCCTCGGCGAGGTACTGGGGCACCACACCGCCGTTCGAGAACCCGAACCAGCTCAACCCCTTGTTAATCTTGTCGTTCAGCCACAGGTAGCCCTGGGCGACCTGCGACGTGGTCGGTGCGTTCTGCTGGGCCGTCCGGACGATGGGGCCACCCACCTGCCGGTACTGGGGAATTTCACCCCCGTTGGCGAACCCGAGCCAGCCCAGGCTCTTGCGAATCTTGTCCTGTGCCCACAGGTAGCCCTCAATCACCTGCGTGGCAGTCGGGGGCGAGGGCCACCGGATGATGGGGCCGCCATTCTGGCGGTACTCCACCGAGCCGCGGGCGGTGTTGATTCCGCCTCCGGCCCGCCGAGTACCTGACCGATGGCCTCCGCGTTCACGCCGGAAATCCCGGCGAGACGACCACGGACCTCGGTGATGCGCCGGTTGGAGTCGGCGACCAGTCCGCCCCCGCCGTACTTCTCCTCGCCGGCGAGTGCCCGCGCCCGGTCGCCCACCCGCCCGACGGTGGCGCCGTCGAACTCCAGCCCGGTCAGGTAGTCGGCCAGCCCCTGGCCCCGCGCGGCGTACCGCACGTCCCCGAAGGCCCGATCCGTCAGGCCGGCCGTGGCGGCGTCGATGGCCGAGACGCGGTGGGTCCGCTCGGCGAGCAGGCTCCGATACTCGTCCAGGTCGCCCCGCCGGCCGCGAAGGGCGGTCAGCTGGTCGCCGGTGGTCACGCCTACCCGGGCGAGGAGGTCGCGGGCGCGCCCGCCCCCGTCTTGAAGCTCGCGCTGCCGCACGGCGGCCCCGGCAATCTGGTTCTCCACGTCCCCGAGCCGGTTCCTGAGCAGGAGAGCGGAGAGCTGGGCGAAGAACTGGGTCTGCTGCTGGCGCAGGTTGTCGAAGAACTTCTGGTTGGCGTCCTCTTGGTGCTTGATGAGCTCCGACAGGGCTTGCTCGGCCGTGGCGCCACGCTGGGCGAGCTGCCCTTGGAGACCGGCGCGTTCCCGCTGTTGGTCCCCCGTCAGACGGAAGGCGCCGCCGAAGGAGTGACTCAACAAGTTCCGAAGCAGGTCGTCCGCACGGGGCGACCCGTTGAACCCGGTCAGCGTGACCCCGCCGGCGGACCGCAGAGCCTCGACAATCTGGCGTTGCTGGTCGGCCCCGAAGCCGTCCAGGGTGCCGCGGTTCGCGGCCTGGTTGGCCAGAACGAAGCCCTGGTTGATACGCGCCCGCTCCTCGTAGCCGGCGGTGGCGAACCGCTCGGCGATGCCGAGCCGCCCGTCCTCCTCCTGCTTGAGCCGGTTCAGCTTCTCCTGGATGACCGCGGACCGCTCGGCCACGTCCGCGAGGTTCCGCAGAGCCTGCTGGAGGTTCGCCGCGCGGTCCTTCAGCCGGACGACCTCCTGGGCCGCCTGCTGGAACGCCGCGGAGTTCCCGCCCGACGACGCGAACGCCGCCTGCTGCCGCTCGGTCGCCTCCTGGACCTGCGTGCGGACCGACCCGAGCTGACGCCCGATGGCCGCCGGGTCGAACGCGATGTTCCCGGCGAGCCGCTGCTGGCGGGCGTTGAACGCCTGCTCCAGCTGGTCGATGCTCGCCCGGCCGAACCCCTCGTTGCCCCGCCCGACCCTCTCCTGCTCAGTCTGGAACTGCGTGCGGAAGTTGCCGGCCCGGACCTGCGCGAGCTGGTCGTACAGCTGGCCGACGGCCTGAGTCCTTTGGGCAAGCGTAGCGAGCCCATCGATGAACCGGTTGGCGTTCTCTTCGAGCTGCTTCGCCGCCCGCTGGCCGAACTCCTTGATGGGGTCGGACATCGCCGAGACGAGCTGGTCGTTGAACTTCGAGGCGTCAACCTGCACCTCGTTCAGGATGCCGCCCAGGCCACGCCCGCCGTCCTGAGCGTGGTTGAGCTGCGCGACGACGGCCGCGATGGTCCGCTGAATCTCCCGCGGCGCCTTCGTCGGGTCATCCCCGTAGCCCAGGTCGCGGTACAGCCCGCGGCTCACCTCGGTGGTCACGTCCCCGGACTCGATGCCCGCGTTCGCGATGACGGTCGGGAGCACACGGTCGAGGGAGGCACGCACGCTGTTCGTCGCCCCGCCGGCCGCGCGCAGCTGCCCGCCGAGCTCGCCGGTCGCCGCCGACATGATGTCGAGCGGAGCCAGCGCCCCGTTGTCGCCCCGCCCGAACTGGTCCAGAGCTTCCGCGTTCGCGCTCACCCGCGCAGCGGTGATGGTCCCGTCGAACACGTCCGACAGGGCCGCCGCCCGCTGCTGCAACCCCGACAGTCCGTCCGCGGACGCCTGGAGGGCCTTCGTCAGCCGGTCGAACGAGTTAATCGACGAAGTCACCCCGTTCTGCCCCGCCCGGTTCTCGCGGGCGATGCGCTCCGTCTCCTGGCCCTTGACGACGGCATCGCGGATGCCCCTCTCTTCGTCGCCGACCGTCGTGCCCCGGAGCTGCGCGACCACGCCGAGCAGCCGCCGGTTCTGCCCGCGCCCGAGCAGGTCCCGCACGACCGTGTCGAGCTCGTCGCCGGCCCGAGCGTTCGGGTTATCGCGACCAGCCCGAGTCGCCTGAGCGTTGAGCCCCTGCCCGATTTGCGGCAGCAGCGGCCCCACCTCCTTGCGGAGATCCTTGTTCCGGAACTGGACGAACGCCGACTCGTCGAACGAGAAGAACCCGTTGGCGGCGTCGAACGCCCGCTGGTTGGCTTCCTTGTCGTAGGTGTCCAACAGCCCGCCGATGCCCGACGTGGTGTTGAAGTCCGGGAGACCCGTGGCGAACGCACTCAGCTTGGTGCCGAGCTCGGCCAGGGCGTTCCCAATCTTGGCCTCGCGGATGTCCTTCTCGGCGTCCTGCAACGCCGAGTACAGACCGTAGCCGGCGCCCGCAATGGCCCCGACGGCGGCCCCCACCGGACCCCCGACCGCGAACCCCGCGGCGGCACCCGCAAGGCCCAAGCTGACGGCCCCGGACGCCCCCTTGTAGCCCTTGTAAGAAGCCGTGCCCGCATCGGTCCCGACCGCGTCGTCGGCCGTGCCCGCCCGCTGGTCCAGGGCGTTCGCCGCGTAGGCACCGGCCGCACCGGGACCGGCCGCCGCGTACCCGAAGGTCGGGGTGTTCGTGAACCGAGCCCACCGGGCGTTCGCCCGGGTCGCCATGTTGTTGCGCGCGAATTCCCGGGCGCTGTCGATGTAGCCACCGAAGCGCTGCTGGAGCCCGTACACGAAGCCGCCGGCGCCCGGGGCTTGAACACCCCGCGCGGTCGCCCGGTTGACCTGCTCCTCGGTCCCGAGCAGCTTCCCGCTCTGGTCCTTGACGACCTTCGTCTGCCCGCTGAGGGTCTTCTCGGCCTCCTCAATCGCCTTGGTCTGCCGCTCCAGCGCCGTCATGTTCGGCTGGAGGAGCTTCAGGAGGTTCTCTTGAGCAGAGATGAGTTCCCGGCGGACCGAGTTCTCGTGCTCGGCGAGGGCCTGGGATTCGACAACGGCCCTCGTCGAGTCACTGAGATTGTCCGCCCCACCCCGCTCGGTGATGCGCTGGTTGGCCAGAGCCTTCGCCCGCTCGGCCAGCAGACCGACGTTCCGCACCACCGGCTTCCCGTCCGGACCGACCTGCGCCGCGCCCGAGTACGGGTCCGTCACCGGCACCTGACCGAACAGGCTGACCGCCGAGTTGCCGCTCGGGGTGGCACCAAACCCGGCCCGCCGAGCCGCCTGCTGGACCTGCGCGAACTGAGCAGGGGAGAGCTGGGGCCGGATGGTGTCGAGGATGTCGTTGCCGCCCTCGCCGTTCTCGAACGCGCGGATGGCGGCCTGCTTGATTTCGAGCGGGTCCGTGACCCCGGCAATGCCGGCGGCGTCCCGGGCCTGACGGGCGATGATGCGGTCGCCCACCGTGGTCGGGGCGGTCTGGTGGTTGGTCACTTGGGTGACGGTGGTCACCCCCTGGGTCCGGACCTCGCGGCCGTTGGCGGACCCGATGATGGTGGTGGGGAGCAGAGTGTTGGAAAACCCAGCCCCGGTCGGGGTCCGCTCACCACCGGAAGCGTTCGCCCGCGCCGCCACAGCCAGCTGCCGGGCCTGGGCCTCGGCCGCCGCCTGCTCTCGGGCCGCCTGGGCCGCGTCGAACCGCTGCCGGCGCGTCTGGTTGGCGACCACGAGCGGGTCTACGTGGGTGTTGTTCGCCGCCCGGCGGGCCTGCTCGTACTCGTAGGCGTGGGTGTCACGAATCGCTTCCGCCCGGCCCTGCCGGCGGTTCTCGGCCAGCTCGTCACCGGGGACGCCGTACTGGTCGCCGTACCGCGTGCGGGCCGCCGCCAGCTGGGCAAGCTGGAACGCTTCCTGCTCACGCTCGGCAGAGCCGACGGGGAAACGGTCGCCGACCGGCCGGCCATCCGGACCGGGCGCCGCCGCGTAACCCTGACGAACCGCCCGAGTCTGCGCGTCCTGAGCCCGCCGGGTCCGCGCCTGCTCGGCACGGAACCGGTCGTACCGGGCCAGCTGCTGCCGCGCCCGCTCCTCGTCGTTCGCCGCCAGCGCCGCGTCCTGGTAGGCCGCCTCGTCCGGGTACTTCCGGCGGTAGTCGTCGAACGGGTCCGGAGCGCCACCCGTCGGCGGAGCCTTCGGGGGACGGGGCGGACGACGACCGGCACCGCCGGGCAGGGCAGTCGGACGGGTAGCGGTCGGGTTGTTCGGGTCCACGCCGCCCGCCGCCAGGATGGCCAGGTCTTCGGCGGTAGTCGTGTTCCCCAGCTGGCTCCGGACGGCCGCCGCCAGGACGTTGGTGATGTTCCCGGCCGAGTCCGTGCCCGCCCCCGTCGCCGTGTGCGCCACCTTCGCGCTCACGCCGAGGGCCTTGGCCGCTGCGACCATCTCTTGGTGGTTCTCCGGCAGCTTCCCGCCAAGCGCCGCCGTCACCTGCGCGAGTTGCTGCTGCTGCCGGCGGGCCGCCTTCCTCTGCTCATCCTCCGGGTCCGTGCCCGGGGACAGAATCGCGTCCTGGGGAGCAAGCTCACGCCCGGTCGCGTCCTGGCTCTCGTCGAACACTCCGGCCGCCTGGAACCTTCCCTGCTTGGTGAAGAACGCCTGGGCGGCCTGAACCCCGGCCCGGCGGACGAAGTTCGACACCTCGCCCGTGGACCGGGTGGGGTCAATCTTCGGGAACGTGTTCTTGGCAAAGTATTCGGTGACGAAGTCATCGAGGTCGCCGCCCGTGGACGCGCCCTCCCCGGCCCGCCCGCGGGTCTCCGCGTGCTTCTGCGCGGCCTGAACGACCTTCTCGACCATCTGGTAGAAGCGGACCTGCTGGTCCTGCGGAAGCTGGTTGATGCCCAGCGCCGCGATGTTCGACTGCGGCTTCAGCGCCTGGACTTCGGCCTGCTGTGCGGCACGCGACCGGGCCGCCTCCGCAGCTGACGTGTCGCCACGCACCGCGGCGGACGTGTCCTCCCGGTCCTTGGCGGCGATGAACTGGCCGATGCTGCCGTCGAACGACGCCTGCTCGACCTGCGACTGGTCCACCCGCGCGTTCGCCCGGCTCGCGCGGAGCGCGGCGAGACGAACCTGTCCCGGAGAGAGATTACCGGGGAGCAGCTCGCCCCGCTGGGCAACAGCGGGCAAAGCCGTACCAGGAGCGGCGCCGGGCGCGTACCCGACGAACACCCGCTGGTCCGGAGCCCCGCCAGTGCCGTAAGCGGTCGCCGACGCCGCGTACTCCTTCGAGCCCGGGACGATGGGCACCCCGGTCGTGACCGTGGGGTCGCCGCGGAACGTCGAGTTGGCGTAAGACGGGACCGAGCGGTTGATTTCGTCGAGCGTGGTCAGGTTGTCGGACTGGCCGAGCACCTTCTTGTTGCCCCGGCCGTCGTCGTGGTAGACGGCGTACCGGGGCGCGACCTGGCCCTTGGCCGCGTACATCGCGTCCGTCAGCCCCCGCAGTTCATCCCGCGCCTTGCGGAAGTCCTCCGCGAGCCGGTCGCACTCCTTCCCCAGCGCCTCCAGCTCGGCCTCGGGGGTTGAGCCGTACTTCTGCCGGGCGTTGTACTCCTTCGCCGCGTTAGTGCTCGCCTCCAGCCGCTCGGAGAAAACGGTCCGCTGCTCCTGCACCCGCCGCCGGAGGTTCTCGTAGGACCCACCGACCGGGTCCGTGCTCCCGCCGGCGTACCGCTTGATGTGGAACCGCGACCGACCCTCGTTCAAATCGCGAAGGTTCGGCACCCCCATCCGGGCGACCGCGTTCTTGTTCAGGACAAACTCGCCGGGCATGAGGAGCGCCGGCTCGGTGTCGTTGTTCCCGCTCCCGCCCACGAACCCACCCGAAGCGAACTTCTTCACCGCGGACGCGCCCGGCGCGGCGACGAACGACCGCGCGAACCCGCCGAAGATGCCACCGATGTTGGTGCCAATCTTGATGGCGGCCAGGGCCGTGAGCAGGGGAAGCAGAGGACGGGCGGCGTCGAGCAGGCCCTTGAAGGCGTTGCCGACCACCAACAGCGAGCTAGCGAGACTCTGGAACCCCTTCGAGTCCACAATCTTGCGGAACAGGTCGAGGTACTCTTCCTTCAGCTTGGACGTGCGGGCCGCCAGCGTCTCCTGCCGCTTCTCGGCCGCCGCCTGAAGGCTCAACTGCCCGGCCTGGGCGATGTTCAGGGCCTTCTGGGCGGTCTCGAACTGCTGAAGGAGGGGAATCACACGAGAGATTTGACGATACCCGCCCAGCTGCTCCACGACCTGCGAGTACCGGGGGTCCGTCGTGCGCAAACCAGCCAGCCCCTCGCTCAGCCGCCGGACCGCCTCGTAAGCCCCGACGAACTGGTTCTCCAGGTTGGACTGGCCGAGCTTACCCGCCTCCTCGCGCGTGTAGCGGAGGTTGATGCCCAGGTCCTTCAGGGCGGCGACCGTGTCCTGCCGCTGAAGCCGGGTGAAGACGGTTCTGAGGCCCGTGGCGATGCTGTCCGCGGACTCGCGGGTGGTGTCACGCACGGAGGTGAACAGCGCGACGAACTCGTTCAGGGCCTGCGAGCCGGTCTTCATGTCCCCGGCCGACACCTTGAACGCGCCACCGGCCTTCTGGATGGCCGTGACGATGTCCGACGACTCCACCGCGAACTCGGCGGCGACGGCGTTGATGCTGGACAGCGACCCCTTGAAGTCCCGGCTCTGGAGGTCGAACTGCCGGAACGCCGCGATGAGACCTTCGGCGGCCTGCTTCTGCCCCTCGAACGTCGGGGCGAGGTCCACCAGCGCGAGCGCCTCAAGGGCGTCCCGCGTCTGCTTGATGGAGAAGCCGGCCTGCTTCAGCGTGACCGAGGTTTCGGCCAGCGCGGCGGAAGACACACCCAACGAGGTCGCCAGACCTGCGATGGTCGAACGAAGCTCCGCAATCTGGCCGCGCGTGTCCGTGGACACCTGCGCGACCTTGTTCATCGACAGCTCGAACTCGACCGCCGCGCACCCCCTCCTTGATGCCCTGGACGGCCTTGACCATGCCGCCGGCGGCCACACTGAACGCGAGGAAGCGGCGGGCCGCGAGACCGGCCTGATTGCCGAAGTTCCCGAGCGAGGATGCGCCCGTGTTGGTGACGCTCACCGTGGCGTGCAGCGTGGCGTTGAGCGCGTTAGCCTGGGCCTGGGTCGCGCGGAGGGCGGCCTGAGCCGAGGAGGCGGCCGTGCCGACCTTGGCGAGGCCGGCGACGGCGCCCGAGGTGTTGACGGCGACACTGCCGCTCAGCCCCCGGGTCACGCCCCGGAGGGTGGCCGCGGTGCGCGCGATGCTGGCCGGGTCGGCCTGGAGGCGAGCCGTGAAATCGAAAACGTGCTGGGCCATCGACGCGGGGGCGTTCGGCGACGACCCCCAACGTCAAACGGGTCCGGCTGCTAGATAACGGGCACCCAAGCGAGAAGCCGTGGGAAGGGGAACGCCCCGCCCAGGTGCCCAAGCTCAATGTGTCAGTCGGCGATTCACGCCGGCTGGTCGTGAATCCGAAGCTGACCGTCCTCGACAGTGGCGAAACTGTGCTTGAGCAGGAAGACCGACTCGGGGTTCTTCAGGTCGGCCTCCGGGTCGATGCCGTGGACGAGCGCCGCGAACTCGCGGCCCGCCGCGTACACCACCGGGTCGGCGTCCCGGCCCAGCATCTCCTCGGCGCTCTGGAAGTATCGCTCGCCGGTGTCGTGGCGGACGGTGCAGGCCGCAACGAAGTAATCAAACCGGACCTGCTCGGCACGCCCCTCAGCCGTGGTCGCGTTCAGCTGGGCCAGACCCTCGCGTAGTGCTCGCAGTTCCTGACGGTCGGCGTACATCCCGACCGCGATGACCTTGGCCGCGCTGACCCGGATGCCGCCCGTGGTCAGGGCCTTCGCCCCGGTCCGAAGCCGCTCAACGAGTTGGTCGTCTCGCGCCTGCCGGGCGTCATCCCACAGGCCGCGCTCCCGGGCGACTCGGTCCAGACTTTCGCGAGGGATGGCGGTGGGGCGGCCGTCATCAAGGAGAGTGGCTTGTTGCCTCGCTCGGGCGTACACACGGTCCCCCTCCTGCTCAACCTCGGGGGTAGGTCGGACGACGGCGAACTTGATTGGCTTGCCGTCGAGTTCAACCACGAACGTCCGCTTCTGTTCCATCTTCACTTCCGGTTTGTCCTCTTGTGTGTGAGTCGTCACCACGCAGGTGGCGAATGACCAGAACCACCTGCGCGGTGACGACTTGGCTCGTCAGTTGTCCGATACCGTCAGCGACCCGCCCTGTGAGGCGAAGTCGAGGACTCGTTGCAACACCTTCGCGTTGGCCTTGTCCCGGAAGTAGGTTGCGAGAGTCCATGCACGCGTGACGTGACCTGGCCGTCGTGGGGCCGGGGTGTCGGGAAGCGCGACCAGCGCGTCCTTCAAGGCGGCGACCAGCCCGGCGGTCTGGCCAGCGAAGAAGCGGCCGGTCGGGGCACGAAATCCCTGAAGTTCGGCCCAAGACACGATGCTCCTCCAGGTCGCCGCGGAGAGCGACATGGTGAGCACCTGGGGCTCTTCGTCGAAGTCTTCTGGACGGCTAATGCTCCACAGAGGGTGGAGGTCGAGGCGGACCGTCTTCTGCTGCGTCTTCGTCATCATCTCGTCGGGATGTTGGTGGGGATGAACAACGGGTCAGAAGCCGATGCGGTCGGCGAAGTGAAGACCCCGGCCTTGGTTGCAAAGGGCGATGACCGACTTCACCTGCTTCCGCACTGCGGGCTCAACGAGAACGGCGACCGCCCGAGCAAACTTGTCGTCTCGCGTGACAGCTGGTCCGTGAGCAGGGAGGCGTTCATCGAGCCACGCCATCCCCTGCTCAAGAGCCTGCGCGAACTCGCGACCCTGCCGGACCGAAAGTACGTCCTGGACCGGGCAGTTGAACCGAGCTCCAAGCGCACACATGGCCTGCCAGACCGTCTTCTGAAGCACGATGCCGCGGTCGGACTCCGTAAACCGGAGTGGCATCAATCGAACCTGTACCTTCATGTCTTGGTGGACTACTTCGTCTGGGTGATGGCGGTGACGCCGCCGTTGGGCTTGAGGAGGTGCTCGGCGATAGTGTCCCGGACCAACGCGGCCCACGAGACACGCCTACCGCGCCGCAGCGTCTCGATGGAACTGAGGGCGACGAGCGACTTGAGCATCTGCTCCGGCAACTTGATGGAGGCGGTGACCATGTGGGCGCGAGCTATCCTGGGGCTTCGAGCGGGGGACACAAGGTAATACCCCAACACCACGACGCAGCCCACGAAGTTGTCAACTTTCTTCGCGCCGAGAGTGGGACTGGATGGGTGAGGTGGCACTCCACTACCGGCGGACGTCAGCGGCTCCGGACTCGGACCCAGCTATCGTCGTTCACCGCCAAGAAGTGGTGTTCCCATCCGCCGCGGCGGAACCGACAACGAACCCACGGCAGGCCGTCTTCGTCCACCGCGTACACGCGGAGCGGCCGACGACGCTCGATGAGCAGGTGGTACAACCGACGGGTGCAAGGTGGGACATGGTAGCCGGGTTGCTCCCAGTCGGACGGGAGCCGAACTATCCGGATGCGGTCACCGACTCGGAGGTTCTGCCACGACTCGCCCACCGAGACCCCTCCATCACGGCCCCTCGGCCTACAACCTCTGCCTCTCTGGGTCAGTGTCACCGTCCGGTTCCTGCCAGGGGCAAGGAGCGTGTTCGCCGGCCTCGTGCCGTTCCATCAGGTCCAGGTACGGTTGCCCCGGCCCGTCGCCGTCCATCGTGAGGACGGCCTCGTGGATGACCATCTGGAAGAGGAGGGTCACGTCGTCCCCGTGCCGGCCTCGCCGGTCGCGGCTAGCCACTTCTCGTTCGACCGGTACACTCCCAGCCCGAGGGCGTCGAACTCGTCGTTGCTCTTCCCACGGGCTACTCCAGGGTGTACCACCGCCTGATTACTGGCCCCGTTCGATGACGCAGGGCCGATAGCGAAGCCGTTCTCACCCGGAGGCGTCCGGAGCGGGCCGAACACCACTCCCCCGCCAACCCAGGCGATGGCGGCTTGAGAGCCGACCCCACCGAAGTAGTCGGTCTCGACGTAGGCCAGCGGCAACCCCCGGGACTGGTCCGCAGCCCACTCCCCGAGACGAGCGGTCAGCCGCTCCAGGTAGGCGTAGGGGACTTCCTCGTCTTCCCCGACCAACTCCTCAGTCGTCGGGAGGAACCCGAACCCGAGGTTGAGCGGGGCCACACGGGCACCCGGGAGTTCCGCCGCCGCGCGACGAAGTTCGTCGTGTTTGGCGATGAAGCCGAGGATGTGGTGGCCCATCGTCTGGTGCTCTGGTTCACTCGAAGTCGTACACGGTGACACCCACCCCTCGCCCGCACAGCTGCTCCGCGACAATCGGCTCGACGCGGGACCAGTCGCCCCCGGCGAGGCCGCACCCGATGCGCGGCATGTGGGCGGTCGCGCCGAGCTCGACCGCCTTCTCCGCAACCTTGGCCAGGCACGCCCCGAGGGCGTCGTACCGGATGGCCATGTCGCCTCCCGGGTGAGCAGGGGATGGACTCGGTTGCCGGCCGACACGTTCACGGGCCACTGGTCAAGCGGCAGACTCGCCCCAAGCCTCCCTGCTCAGCGTTCTTTCCTACATGCCGTGTCAGCTCAAGAAGCCGTACACCCCAGGGGTCTCCGGCGGGATGGCCGGAGGGACCGTCGGATGGCGTCGGTCGCCAACGGTGAGCCAGATTTGAAGCGCAGCCTCCTGAGCCTCTTCCGTCACCTCCCACTGGACGTACTCGCACGCCATCCCGCCCTCCGACAGGCTCCCCCCGGTGACGTGACGACACCGGACCGGACTATTCCATCCCCCGTCTACTAGACCGAGAGACGCGCCACTCGCCCGAGGTCCGAACAAGGCGACCACCAAGTCCCGACCCGACTTGCCAGAGCGGGCGACTTCGAGCCATAGTCCGAACACGTCCAGTAAAGAATGACGGACCTCGCCAGGAGGGTAATCCAGGATGTTGCCGACGAAGGCCGCAGCCCTGTCAGTGGTTACCAATCGCGTGATTTCTGTCACCAGGCAGGTAGGCCGGCGGGCATCATCAAACCCCCAGTACGAGGGAAACCGTCCGTCCGAACGCGTGAGGTACGCCACCACGTTGGCACCTGTCTGAGCGTCAAGCACCTTGGCGGCCCAAAGCTCGTCCACCTGGACTTCGGCCGCAGGCAAGTGGTGGGCGACCGAGGCGTCCACGAAGCAGCCTGTGGCGGAATCGACCCCGAACCCGAAGAAGTGGTTGGCTGGGAGTTCGTCAAGTTGTTGACCCGGCCAGAGTGCTAGCTCCCAGTGGACCGGCTGGCGGTCGCTGAACCGCACCATCACCGCAACAGGGTCGTCCTCGAACAAGCTCAGAGTCACCGGGTATCGCCCGGGTGGAACCTCCACCACCAACGGCTCCTCCCGACCAATGGATGGGTCGCACAGCACGATGCGCCCTGTCGGCAAGACCAGCTCAGTGGCCTTGACGAGTCGAATAGTCCGCCGCCCGCACTCATCCGTGATGAACTCCTGCCCGTCAGTGAACGCTGCGACGAAGTCCGTGTGGGCACTCGGGGAATGAGCCACGCCAGCAGCCCGACGCTGAAGCGCGGGGCCGATTTCGGCGCACGCGGCTGTCAGGAGAGTGTGTAGGTTGGACCGAACGCCGCCTTGACGTGCGTCGTGGGCCAGGAACGCCTGGAGCACGGCCTTGTCGGGCGAGCCGCCGAATGAAGTCACGTCCGCTACTCCCACGGAGGGCTCACGACATCACCACGTTCGAGGGACTGCCTCCGGCGCTGACCAGGAGAGTTCATCATGGCAGGTCGCGGACCCCGTCGCCAGCAAGTGACATCGTGATGGGATACTCGATTGCATCGCTCATCGGAATGGTTTAGGTGAGACAGCCAGTCGCTCCGAGCCGTTCATCACTTTTGTGCTCCCCCGCGCCCCCGCCTGGGCGACGGCGGTACTCAGCCAAACGAATAAACGGTGCCACCGCCCCCGCCCTCGACACCTTTAACTGCCTCGTTCGGTCCGCCTGAGATTTCAGGCCGCCAGAGTTAACCTTCCTCGCCGACCAGCTGTGCAGAACGGAACTCGACAACCCCTGCCGCGAGTGTCAGGGCGAGGTGCTTGAGCCGACAGCCCGAACACACCCGGAGGTGTTCTTCAACCTCGCTCCGGCGGGCCTCCGACAACCTGTTCAGTTGGAGGGACACCAGGAGTTTGGGTATCCCCTGGCACGTCTCCCTCCAGCGAGTTCCAGCCACCCCCTCGCTCGGCGGGCGCGGGTCGGCGGCCGGCTGTTTTGTCCTCATAGTGACCCCGTTCCGTCAGCCGCGCAGGACAGCTGCCAGCTTGGTGATGATTCGGAGGCGGAGTTCGGCGACCCTTCGGAAGTCCACCCCCATGACACCTGCGATGTCGCGGGTGGTGTAGCCCTCCTGGCTCAGGCACCAGACCTGTTTCTCCCGGTCGCTCAACCTTGTGAGCGAGTCTGCCACGTCCAGTGTCAAGTCAAGCAGCGCCTGCGCCTTCGCGGTATCAGCGTGCGACTCCGGCTCACGTTCGAGCGGCAACTCCTGTAGCCGCCCACGCCGCCTCCGCTGGAGGAACGCGGACTGTGCGTTCCCGAGCGCCTGCTTGAAAGCAGCCTGTATCGCTCGGTGTTCGGTACTGCCGTAGAAGTCCACCCCACGGCTCAGGGCTTTCTCAATCAACTCGGCGTACTCGGGTCCGAGTAGATGGAGCAGCTTCAGATGCACGTCCTGCTCGACATCATCGACATCGAGATGCGGGGGCACCGCACGGCTCCTCGCCCGGCTCATGCCACCTCGCGTGTACTGCCTAACGAATTTCTATAAGAACAGCTTCTGCACCGGACTCTCCTTGCACGACGAGCCCGTGAACACCTACTATTGCCGGCACTCCTTGTGAGGATGGGTTTGACCCTGTAGCCAGTCGTCGGCAGCACGAAACCGCGCCCGCGGTCCGTCTTGCCAGACGATGTTCAACCGCCGTCGTGCTTCGTTGCCAGACGGGAAAGCGGCACATGCGCCCCCACAACGTCTCTGCCCGCGTGCGTGAGCCGAGTAGGGCTACCGCAGACCGGGCTGGTAAAGTCGCCGGCTTCAAGCCGTGCCGGTGTGTCACGACCATGACCGCGACTCAGAGAGTTTCTCAGGGTGGTGACCACTCCCGCGGGAGTGCCACAGCTCCTGGTAGGGAACGTGCGGTTGGGCCAGTTGAGCCGAGTAGCTGCCCGGTCCGACTGGCGATGCGGCGGCCGGCCGGTAAGCACCGTGGCCAACGCTCCGTTGAGGCAGGCTCCCTTTGTCGAGACGGAGTCCTGCCGCGAACGTGTATCAATCCCGTAGAAGCAATCGTCCGGAGGCATCTTCACAATCTCCATGAGGGTTCCACGGCCCGGTCGGGTTGACGGCGCGCGGAGAACACCCCCGCTGGTTACGCCGTGAGCCCTTGTCGAACCACGACAACGAACCGAATCCCCAACCCCTCCTCTCTGGCATTGCCTGGGTTTCCACCTGACCCACGAGGCAGGTGGTGACCGAGGACAAGGACTACACTTGTATCAGGACTGGATAGGCCGGCTTGTCCGGACTTCTTCCAGGTTTTGTTCCTTCCGTCGAACGCCGGACAACTCTCGCTCCCGGGTCCAGATGAGGGTGTCGAAAGCAACTCTCATCGCCGTCCACCCTCGGAGGCCATCATGACCGTCCTGGCCCTGGCCGCTGTCTCCTTCAACAGCGAGGAGTTCGTCGCCCTACTGGTGGCCCTCGTTCTCCTGCTCCGTCCAGGGATGGTGCTGAAGATGGTTCAGCACATCAGGACGTTCCGCATGACTCCGACCGCTGTGGAAATCACTAGCCGGAAGCAGATTGAGCCTCACGAACGAGAAGAATGCAAGGACAGCACTGAGCTAGACAGCAGAGGTAAGGATAATTTTTGAACAGCAAGAATCGTGCCGCCCGGTCTGCATTCGCTCTCCGGGCATTGCATCCCTTACCGCCAGCTGACCCGTTCCCAGAGATGCTCAGAGCCGTCATCTTTGTCGCCTCCCCGTCCGTCAGCGACACCATCCTCACGCCCGGGCCATCACCTGCTCGTGGAGTTCACCCGACAGCTCGTCGAATCCGTCCTCGTCAAGCACTCGGTCGCGTTCCTCGAACAACGAGTGGACCGCCGCGTAAGCAGGAGAAGGCTCCAACCACCCGACGAGCCAGGGGAAGTCGTTCTCGTTCGGGTCGAGGGTCACCAAGCCGAGTAGGGTGCCGCCTCAGACTAACTCGTACCTGCGAGTCATCGCGGCTCCCCGACCAGCCGGTCGGGACGGCCCCAGGTCTGGTTGGCGAGCCTCTTGACGTATTCCAGCCTGACGGGCATCCGGGCTCGTCTACTCAGGTCTCGGGGCATCAGCGAGCGGCGCAGGCCCGAACAGGGCGGCCATCTCGTCCGCAAGGTCAACTATGGGTTGCCACTGCCGCGGGTACTCACTCCACCACTGAAACCGCCACCCTGACCAGAGGTCCCCGTACACGGCCAGCTGGTAGCTGGTCCCATCCGCCCCCGCCAGCCCGCTCCGGTCCGGAGAGAGGGGAAGGGTCAGGGCGGTTACACGGGCATAGAACCCGGCCAGACGCAAGGGGTCAGCCGATAGCCAATCGAACCCGACCAGCTGGATGGTCGGCCCTCCCACGACGGCCGACCGGTACAAGAACCATTCGTCCCCCCGCTGGCGGACCTCCCAGGCGACTCCCTCCTCGAACGACGGGCAGACGACCAACTGGAGCCGGAGTCCGCCGCATCCCCGGGCACCCACAGTCCCGTTCACCGGCCGGGGCAGGGTCCGTGCGCGGCCCCAGCCCTCCTCGTCGGCCTGCCGGAGTACGAACTCCCGGGCGCGGCGGTTGCCCATGCTGGATTCCCTCGTTCATCACCCACCCGCGACTCACTCGAAGTCGTACACGGTGACGCTCACCCCTCGCTCACCCAATTGCTCCGCGACAATCGGCTCGACGCGGGGCCAGTCGCCCCCGGTGAGGCCGCACCCGCCGATGTCGTTGCAGACGTGGCAGATGAGCTTGGTGCCCTTGGCCTGGGGGCAGCTCGCGTCCCCCTTCAGGTAGCTGATGCCGCCCATCGCAAGTCCTCCCGCGGACGGTTGAGACACCGCCGAGGACCGACGAGTTCGGTTCACTTGTCCTGACGGGGAAAGCGCTCGGCGGTGAGCCGGACGAACCCGTGCCCGAGGAGGATGAGCCCCATCCCGCCGAGCATCGTGGTCATTACCACATGGGCCTCCTTGTGGGTCCAGACGGCGATGGCCAGGAACAACACTCCCATCACGACCCCCAGCATCCCGGACGACCACGTCTGGCGGTCAGCTGCCCGGACCATGCCGGCGTTGCTGTCCACGATGCGCCCGAGCAGGAGAACCCGCTCCTCGCACGAGTCCTTGCACCCAAGCCCGGCCCCGGTGTCGGCCGCGCATCCGGCGCAGACGCCCTTCCCACAGGCCCGGCAGATTCCGACGGCTGGAGCCGTCTGGTGGGCGAAGCAGTTCACTCCGTCTCCTCCCCGGTTGTCGGCTCGCTCACCCGGTCGTCGCACCGAACGACCTGAGCAGGGAGGCAGTCTCGCTCGGCCCACCCTTTTCGACAAGCCCCAGCGGGGTCTCGCCCGTGTCCAGGCGAGCGTTCACGTCCGCCCCGTACTCGACCAAGAGCCGGATGACGTGCGAGTGTCCGTTCTCGGCAGCGGCGTGCAGCGCCGTGTACCCGCCGACCCCGCGGACATTCGGGTCGGGGTGGGCGAGGAGTGCCTCCCGGACCCGCTCCAGGTTCCTAAGCGAGGCCCAGTATTCGAGGTCGGTCGCCGGGATGGCGCCAGTCGGTAGGTTGCTCACGTCCCACTGCATTCGAGCATGACCACGGTGAAGTCGTCCGGGAAGCGGCCGCTGCCGGGTAGTCGGGCGGCGTCCTTCAGCGCGTCTATGAGGGCCTCCCTGCTCAACGTCGTCGCCGCCCTGACGACCTTATCCCAGCCCACGTATTTCCACACTCCGTCCGACATCGCCAACACCTTCCAGGGTTCGGTCAGCGAGAACATGAAGGGGATGAACTCGGCCAGCGTGGACCCGACCGGTGGGTTCTTCCGCTGGCCCGCCGTCAGTTCCCTTGCCTCACCGCCGGAGACCACAAGCACCGCGCTGTCCCCGCTCGACGCTCCGGCTATCGCCCCGTTGTGGATGCAGAAGCCGGCGAGCGTCGTGAACCCCGCCGCCACGTCCTCCGCGACGGCGAAGTCGGAGATTCTCAGCAGAGAGGCCCAGGAGCGCCCGCCGGCCAGAAGCCCGGTCTTCGCCCGGACTGCCCCGTCGAGCCCAGCGCGGCACGCGAGTCTCGCCGCCTCGCCACCTCCGGAACGACCGCCTTGTCCATCCGCGAGGAAGCACAGCCAGCATTCCGGGTCGGCAGGGTGTCGCTCAACGAGGAAGGCGTCCTCGTTGAGGGGATGCCCACCGGCTTCGGTGAAGGTGGTAACCTCGACCATGTGCTCACGCTTGACTGGGAATAGACCACCGCCCTTAGCGGAGAGACATCGAGTCGGGGCCGCTCACCACGACCCACTCCCCGACGCATCACCCCGACCGCGACCCCCGGTGCCGTCGCTCGTACCGGCGCACCCGCGCCGTCTTCCCGACGACCGCGAAGAAGTCGGCCGGCCACCCGTCCTCCTCCAGGTGCGGCTCGCGGGGTTCGTAGTAATCCGGATGCTGCGGGTTCGATGTCGCACGACAACACTGCTGCCACGGGGCGAGCGGGGCACCCCGGCCCCGTTCGAGCAGCAGCCGGTAGATGTGCCGGTCCGGGGCCTCGCACCCCTCCTCCGGCGACAGATTCCAGTCGAACGCTAGGGTGTGCCAGTACCAGCAGTAGCGCCGCGGACACGAACCGCGGGTCAATCGACTGCGGGCCGTGTCGAGTTCGGCTGGGGAGGGGAGAACGGACAGGTGAACGCGGACCCCAAGCGGTTCGCCCATGAACAGGAGTGGCGTAAGTGCCACGGTTCGAGAAGGCCCACCGGTCGGCGGGCTTACCCCGCATCATACCACCGACGGCCGCCGAAAGGGAGCATCAGTCGGCCACTTCGACCTTCAGGGTGCTGCCGTCGCGATGGTGGAGCCGGACCCGGAGCATCATCACCGGAGAGGTGCCGCGTATCAATTGGAACGTCGTGCCAACCCAATAGCATCGCCTCGACACCCAGGCTCATCGGGAAGGATGGGCCGAGACATTCTTATTTGAGGGCGACCGACTTGCTGCGCCTGAAGACCCTCCCCGCCCGTGCGCCAGCTCACTTCACGGCGAACGTTTGATAAACCCCGGGGTGCCTCCCCGCCTACTCAGTGCCTTGCGGGCAACACCCGCCCGGCACCTCCCGGATGATGCGTTCCCGACGAGTGCGGGTCGCCCCGGCGGGTTACCCCGCAAAGGGTTCGCGGGTCGCACTTCGCGGCCCGGCCCAACGCGGGGACGGACGAACTACGCACGGGGGCAATCATGGGGGCGTGGAGCAAGCTGTTCGCGGACCGGAACAAGGTCACGACCACCCGGGCCATCAAGGGCACCGACGGCGTCACCTACGCCATCAAGCCCAGCGTCGGGGCGGTCGGCACGTCGCGGGACGCTGTCGCCGAAGCGGTCTGCATCGGGGGCGCCACACTCGTCGAGATGGCGAAGGAGACCGACGAGCACGGGAACGAGCACACCACCCGGAACACGGTCAAGCCGGAGCAGATGACGACGCGGGAAGCCTACGGCGCCGTGTGCGACAAGCTCGGCATCGTCCCGACCACCGACGTGCCGGAGAAGGTCAAGAGCCGCGGGCGGGCGGTCGCCCCGTCCGAGAACGGCGCCCCCGCCGAAGCGCCGGCCGCCTAGCCGCGCCCGCAGAGGGGACGCGGGCAACCCCGCGTCTAATGCGTCGGCCGGTCCCAAGCCCGGCCGCGCGGCACACACTGGGGACGTGAGATGGAGTCGCACGACGAGCGGTTCGCGCGGGGGCAGCGGGAGCGCCGGCAGCTGCGGGAGCGCCGCAGCGGGGCGTCGATGGTGTGCCGCCTCACGCACACCGAGACCGAGACCGACGACGACGGGACGGAGCACGTCACGCGCAACGCCGGGCACGGCGTCATCGTCGTGGTCAAGCCGGGCGCAGACTCGCGCAGGAAGTTCCGCAAGTTCTGCGAGTACAAGGGGCTAGATGCGTGGCCGGCGGAACGCCAGGGCAACAGCGACGGCCGTTACAACCCCCGGGACGGGGTTGACGAGCTCGCGTTCCGCGAGCTGCTGGAACGTGCCGCGGAAGACTACGGCGCCCCCGCCACCGTCAACGGCAAGCCGCACGGGGAAGATGCCAACGTGTCGGCGTGGAACGTCGTCGGCAGCGAAGATGCGCTGTCGGAACTGGTCGGCATGGACCGGGACGACCGGCGGGGCGAACCCAAGCCGTTCGTCGCATCGTGGTCGTTCGCAATGAACGTCGGGCTCCCCCGCACGGCGCAGGGTTCCGGTCCGGACAAGCTCAAGCCGTGCAAGGCGAAGCCCGCCAAGCCCTCTGCCGGCAATCCCCACAACTACCGCATGATTGGCGAGCTGTATACCCACCGGGACACGCCCCGCAGCGGGTGAGCTACCCCACAACCCGAACACCGTCGCCCCGGGGGCTTGCTCCCGGGGCATGTTCGTTTCCGCGCGCAGCCCGCCTCACGGGCTTGCACCCTCGCACGCATCCGGCAGCACTTCGCACACGCACGCCCGCGTTGGTGAGCAGGGAGAAGCGTGCGCTGTCGCTTGAACTGACCTTTGGACCGCGCGCTGACGGAGCATTTGGTCCGCCACGGGACTGTCATCATCTTCGAGGACTCGTCATGCACGAGCTGTATCTGCCGGATGTCGCCTTTGTCGTCGCTTGGGAGCTGAGCGCAACGCCCGAGGAGGCCGCCGCCGCCCTCAAGAGGTCGGTCGAGAGCGTGGTGACGCAGGCCAACTTCTGGAGGAGGATGGGGGTCCACCTCAAGGCCCACAACGAAGTTGCCCCCACAGTGCAGGTGGAGAGGGCGACGAATGACGAGCAGACGGAGAACGTCTCCTACATCGTCCGCGCCGGCATCCACCGGTTGCCCCACGAGAAGCAGGTCGAGTTCTACGCCCTTGCAGAACTCGCCATCCAGTCGGCGCAACAGCACGCTCTCGGGCGCGGGATGAGCGGGGCATCGGCCGTGGCGGGGGGCGACCTCGACGACTTCGTGACCGAGAACCTCGCCCGGACCTACGGCCGAATCGACTTCACCAGAAGACCTTCCGAGGTGCGGAGCTTCGCACGTCTCGGGGGTATCCAGGCGGCCAAGGCGTTCTTCACCGCCCGCGTCGGGGGTGCCACCCACAAGTTCAAGTCCGGGCTCGCCCACTACCTGGAAGACGACCCCGCTGGGCGCGAGCCGGACCCGGCCGAGGCCATCACCTCTCCTGCTGACCCGCACGCCAAGGCCGAAGAGCACGAGGTGCTCCGACGCGAGCAGCTGGATGAGGTCAAGGACCTTCTCCCCTTCGGGCGTGTGCCGGTCAACTACGCGGACTGGCAGGCCGCCGGGCTCGCCCTGGGGATGAGCAGGAAGGAGGCGTTCACAGCGTCCTGGGACAAGCTACCCCGGCTTGTTGCCGACCTCCTTCGGGCGCAGCTGATGGGCAAAGCACCGGCCGTCCCGCCTTTGTCTCCTCCTCCCCCTCCGAAGCGCGAGCCATCAGACGGCAGCGCCGAGCACTTCGTTCGGACGTGGGAGACTTCGACGACCGTCGATGAGGTCGCAACGAAGATGAACCGCAGCAAGAGTTGTGTCCGCGCGAGGGCGCGCTACCTGACCAACCGGGGTGTGAAGCTCAAACACATCCCTTCGCGTTTCGGCCGCCGTGCCGGTGTCCAGGCGGTGATGGCGCTGGCCCCGTGTCGGAACTGACTCCCCTTCCTTTCGCCGACCGGGTGAGTACCAAAACGGTTCGTCAGACAGGTCTAACTCCGCTCGCCCGACCAGAATGGACTGGTCTGGCTTGTTGCCGCCCCAGTGCGGCTCCCCTGATTGGAGGAAAGTATGCAGGTTCCTGACACCAGCCCGTGGGTCGAGCACATGGACCCCCTCAACGAGCTGGAGACGGAGGCCAAGGCCGCTGGCATGAGGGTGGAAGTGCGCGACACCTTCTCCTACCTCGACGCCGAGTTGTTCGAGGGGGAGAGGCTGGTCGGCATCATTCACTACAACCCGGAGGAAGAAGCTTGGGCGTGTGAGCACCACTCCCGCTTCTTCTGCCCGCTCGATGAAATCATCCAGTCCTTCAAGGACGGCAACCGGCAACTCGCCATTTACGTCAGCTACAAGAACGGAAAGTTGCCGGAGGTGTCGAAGGAAACTCTGGAGACCATCCGGACACTGCTCCCGGGCAAGCCCGACTCGGTGACCGTGTTGCCCCACGAGTTCTCGTAGACGGCGGACACATCAATCAGGTCGTGAGCAGGGGAGGGTCGTGGTGACCCTCCTCGTTTCGTTTCCAGGGGGCCACGAAATGTTCACCGCCATCCGCGTTGCTCAGCTGGCCCTAGGTCGCCTCGCTCGGGAAGATGCGCTGCTGCTCAACAGCCTGTGGAACTCAGACCCGACCATTGTCGTGGCGTTAGAGGATGCGGGCTGGTTCGTGGAAATGGCGGCCGACGATGACCCGGATGCCGAGACCAGGGCGACAACGAATGAGTTCTTGAGGCACTTCTTTGAGTCGTTCGGCTTCACGACAGGGTTTCTGGCCGTCGTCAGGGAAGCGCAGCGTGCCCAGTTCCAGTTCGTCCGCGTCACCTCGGAAGACATGCCGGCGCCGGGCGTGTCAAGCGAACTACCACGATGAGCAGGAGAGGGCTGGGCGCTTCCTGCCGCCTTCCGGAAATCTTGCTCCAAGGGGTAGGTGTGGTAGGTCGAGCGTGCTCGACGGGGTGTAGTATCTACGTCCGCGTGCGACAACCCACCAGGAGTGCAGATGCAGACGGAGACGGTGACCGGCGACACGACCGAAGCCTTGACGCCCTTCCGAGTAAGGCTGAGCAAGCAAGACGTGGCCGCTGTTCGACAACTCGCCCTGAAGGAGAGCTTGTCCCGCGGCGCCCAGGTCGGCTGGTGCGACTTGCTCCGTGCGGCACTTCGGCACATGGCCCAGGAGCAGCTGGCCATCGGCTAAACGAAGACGGGGCGACCACGCCGCCAAGCTGAGGTCGCCCCGTCTGCATTCGTCTACTCACATGATTCTACCCCAGCCCTCTGCCGGGCGCAAGCCCCCCGGCACTGAATCCTTCTGCGCCCACCTGCCCGAGACACTTGACCTCGCTGCCGCGACTCGCCCGGAGTGGGCCGACTACGCCGCCTGGGTCGTGTCAGCTGTCGTCATCCGCCGGTACATCGACCGCGAGGCGGACGAGATGACGTTCGTCCCCCTGGCCGCCGACTACATCAACGCCCACATCCCGGCCCCGGTCCGTCGCCGCCTACTCGACGACCTGATTCGGAACAACGCTCTGGAGACCGACAACCTGTATTTCTTTGGCCCGGCCGCCCGCGGCGGCAAAGGGAAGTGTCGCTGCTACCGCATCGGCGCTGCCCACCGCGCAGCACCCATCCGCCCCCGTGTCTTGACCCACCACGACCTGCTGCGAAAGCTGAGGACCGCCTGGGTCGCCGAGCGGGCCGAGGTGATTGACCCCGTCCACCTCGCTCTGCGGGGGTGGCACGACCGGGTCGAGGTCACGCCCGACGCCCCTCGCGGCGCCCACCCGTTGCTGGACCGGATGCTCGACGGCGAGCGCCGGTTTACGGTCTGCGACCAAGGTCGCGTTCATACGAACGTCGCCAATCTCCCTGCTCAGTTCCGACGGTACATGCGCCTGGACGGTCGGGAGCTGGATTCCGTGGACATCAATACGTCCCAGCCCCTGCTACTAGCCCTCCTCCTCAAGAAGCAAGCAAGAGAAGAGGAAGCCGACCGCCCACAAGCAGTATGTGACACTTATTGTGATGACGGCTTGACCGATTACCTAGCCCACTGCCTGGACGGGACGGTTTACGACCGTCTCGCCGGAAAGACCGGATACAACCGCGACGAGGTCAAGCCCCTCTTCCTGGCTGTCGCCTACGGCCACCCCGACCACATGGACACCAAGGTTGGGCGGGCGATGCGGTCGCTCTACCCGGCTGTCTTCGACGCCATCGTGGACCTCAACTATCGACTCGGGCACGGCGGCCTCCCGCGACTGATGCAGACGCTGGAGAGCCAGGTCATGATTGGGCGGGTCGCCGCACGCCTCGTCCGTGAGAACCCCGAGATGCCGCTCCTGACCGTCCACGACAGTATCCTGGTGCCGGTCGAGTTCGTGCCGGTGGTCCAGACAGTCATCGCCGAGGAGTGGGCGGCCGAGTTCGGAGTCGTTCCCCGGACGAAGGCTTCGTCTTTCACCGCCCCCCAGCTTGCTCGTCCTCAGCGAAAGCGACGACGGCGTTCAAAGTGTCCCGGGGACATGAGTCGCGAGTTGGCCGCCCAACCTCCCTGCTCAAACTGGCGCCAGGAAGGGAACGTCGCAGGGTTCCTGGGGCGGCGGTCACCGAGTCGAGCGACTATTCGTCGTTCGTGACCCTCTTGTTCGTCTTCTTCTCCGGCGGCGGGTCCGACGCCGCCTCCAGCTCCCGCATCAGGTCCGCCATCGTCGTCTCCAAACCCAGCGCCAGCTTACGGATGACCAGGAGGCTGGGCATCCGTAAGCCTCTCTCCAGTAACGAGATGTGAGTACGGTGTAAGCCCGCCTTGTCGGCGAACGGCTCCTGGCCGATGCCGAGCTCTTGCCGGCGGCGCCGGATGATGGCGCCAAACTGCGACTGAATCGTGTCCACGCTTAACCCCTGATTGACGCAAATCAACAGGAGTTAGGGGGATGCGTCCACCGACAGGGCGCCGCCTTTGTGGACGGTGACAGACGCTTGTATACATTGCAGAGTTGCGGTATCTTCGTGCTAGCTGCTCCTGGCCTTCTCGTGCGAGGCGCCCAGATGATTACCTTCCGCTGCCAGTGCGGGCAGAACTATTCGGTCAGCGACGACAAGGCGGGGCGACGGTCGAAGTGCAAGAAGTGCGGCACCGGTGTGACGGTCCCGTACCTGGAGCTGGACTGGTTGGAGGAGGGGGACAAGACGACACCCTCCACTGAGCCACCCCGGCTGAGCAATCCGGGCGTTGTCGCCTGGGCGGTGGGCGGGGGCGCCTGCGCGGTGCTGTTCGTCGGCTACTTGCTGATGCGCGGTGACGGCTCCCCCGCTCATGAGTCCTCGTCTGCCCCGTCCCCAGCTCCAGCCCGTCCTTGGATGCCGGCCGGTCTCACGGCGAAGACGGCCGAGGAGCGGGCGCGGGCCGCGGTGACTGACTGGCTGGACGACCTGAAGAAAGGCGAACCCGGGAACGTCTGGTGGATGGACGTGGGGCACAACAATTACGGGAGCCGCGTCCGCCCGCGGTCGGTCAGGTCCTACCAGATTTTGTCCGCCACCCCCCACACTCCGTTGGAGCAAGACACGAAGCTCGGCTACCGGGAGCGGTATGTCGTCCGTGTCCGCGTGGATTGCAGCGACGAGCGCGGCCAGCACATCACCCGTGACTGGGCGCTGACAGTGCTCGGTGAGGGTCACGTCTCGAAACTCGTTGGCGCTGTCTAGCTATGAGCCGTGAGCAGGAGAGCAGAGATGCACGACCCGAGCGATTGGCCCGACCTGCCGACCGATAAAGGCGGCATCTTTGTTCTCTGCCGGGCGTTCAAGGGCGGGTACTGGGATGGCGCGGAGGGTTGGGTGGACGATTGGCGGGTTGCTCGTCAGTATCCCCCGGCTCCGTGGGACGGTCTGATACAGGCAATGGCTGAGAGCGACCGCCTGTCCGCCAAGGGGATGTCCTGCGTGCCCATGTTCATTCAGCGAGTCGGCCGCGCAAAATTCTGGCGAGCGTGAGCACAGGGGCGGGGGAAACCATTGGCGGGAGCGAGTCAGCCCTGCGCGAATGCGCCATGGCTGAGATGATAGCTGGGACACCACGTTCGCGGCGATTTTCAGGGTGCGCAGCCGAACGCGATTTCGGTGAGAAGGAAGACAATTAATCAATTGTCAAATAGTCGCAAATTGCTAAATGGCAACGACATCGGCCTTTCGCACGTGTTAGAACAGGGGGCGAGAATCTGTCAATGGGGTACGTCGTTTTCTCTTTCCGAGCCCAATTCGGCGCGACCTCATTGACAGCCAGCCAGGGCATGTTTTCATGGAGTGAGTTGGTCCGCCCGGCGTCTCCCACGCCTTTGTCGCCAGGACCGGCGTCAAAGTGAGCCTCCTCTAGCTCGTCTCGTCGCCCCGCACTGCGACGTGTTCGACTGACCATACCCGCTTGCACGGGCCGGTCCCCGTGCGCGCCCACCTACTGCTTCAAGGAGAGAGATGCCCCGCAACGACAGCGCCCGCGATGAGGCAGCCGAGTACGACGGGGGTAAGGCCACCGGGCAGCGCTGGTTGACCGAGATGGCGGCGCCACAGGAGGAACTCGCTCGACTGGACCAACTCTGGAGCAACCTGGAGGGCACTATCGACGGGGCTCGGTGGTTCTCGGACAAGCCGAACGACGCCTACAGCACGGCCGAGCGGCTGTACTACTTCATCGCCCCGCACCATGACGGCGACCGCGAGGCGGCCCAGTCCTTCTGGGAGTCAGTCCTGTTCCCAGAAGCGGCGGACGACCTTACCTCGGAGTTCGTCGAGGGGTTCGTGGAGGGGGCGTTGGAGGCGTGGGACCAAGCGAAGGCGAAGGTATAAACGCCGGACAGTAAGCAGGAGGGGCGTCGTCCCCGCTCTCCTGCTCATCTGTGAACCTACCTGACCCTACGGAGTCGAAGTGACCGAGCACAAGCAAGTAGTTGTCGAGTGGCAGGGCCGGAAGGCCGAAGTCGATGAGGGGCTCGCCCCGCTCATCCTGGCCCTGTGGCAGCGGGGCATCGAGACGGTCATGTCTTGTCAGGAGAACCGCCCGAGGGTCGTCTGGGTGATGTTCCGCTCCCCGCTCGACATCAAGCGGTTCCTCGACCTGACCGACTACACCATCGAGTGGGAGTTCAACGTTCGCCCGAAGGACATGGCTCCGTTCTACCGCTCAAAGGAAGCGACGTTGGGCCTCCCTCCGGAGGAGGCCGAGAAGCTGAACCAGCTGATTGGTGACGGCCCGTTTTTCGAGCTGCTGATGTCGGCCCGCTTCCCGACGGCCGACCTGCCGCGGGTCATGGAGTGCGTGGCCGGCACGGCTCGGCAGGCAACTCCCCCGCGCCGGCGGAAGCCATCACGGTCGAAGACCAAGGCGGTCGCAGCGTGACTCCCGGTTGGGCGACCAGCAGACGTGCAACCAGGAGGTCGAGGTGGGCCGGGTGAAGGAGCAACTGTTCGACGCCGAGCAGGACGCCTGGGGGACAGCCCGGAGGGGCGAGCCGAGCGGGCGCGGGCGGTCCATCTCGTGGCGGATGCTGAAGCCGAACGTGTCCGTCGGGAACGAGTGTGGGCCGCCCGCCACCCGGACGAGTGGGAGGAGTGGGTTCGCCTCCTTCCCCTGCTCAAGCCGGTCATCGACTTCGCGGCCGAGGAGCCGTTCGACTTCGACGACTTCCTGATGGAGGTAGGGCGGCGCCCGTCGGTCAATCACGTCGTCGTCCGCCGGGACGAGTCGTTGCCGTATGAGCAGGGGAACATGGGTTGGTCGGCCCCCAAGGCCGAGGCTCCGAAGTCCCCTTACCTGAACGTCGAGGAGGCCGCTGCGTACCTGGGGGTCGCGGTTCGGACCATCTACAACAACAGTAAGCACATCCCCCGGTTGCCCGGGTTCCGCAACCTGATGTACGACCCCAAGGTCCTCGACCGAATCCGGGCGGACGCCCGGTTCCTGTCGAAGCGGCGGTCCTCGTCGCGCTAGCTCACGTCCACCATCTGACATCGCGCGACCCGCTTGGGTCGCGCCACAACTGAACATTCACACAGGCTTCCGGGAGGGAGGTCATGGGTCGTCACGCACGTCACGCCATCACGCTGGCCGACGGGAGGCAGGTCGGGTACGCCCCGAAGGCTCGAAACGGTCTCTTCCGGGTCCAGTTCAAGCACCCGACCGAGCCGGGGAAGTACGTCGAGGCGGCGACCGGGGTCGCAGTCCCCAAGGGCTGGAATCCGAAGAAGCCACCGCCCCCGGCATGGATTGCCGAGGCCGAGAAGGCCATCAAGGACGCCTACGCGCCGGCGCCGGGTGATAGTCTCGGGACGATGGCCAAGGCGACGTGGGAGGAGGCCGAGAAGTACCTGCTAGAAGACATCCAGCGGGAGGGGAGCAAGCGGACCTACCGCTCGGCGATGTCGGTCGTCCGAGCCGGACTTCCGGGTTTGACCGGGCCAGCGGATGTGACCCCCGCGCACGCCACCCGGTTCGCCAAGAAGTACGCCGCCGAGCGCTTCCGGAGGTCCAAGTCGGCGAACGCGGTGCTGCGGCCCAGGTCGGCGCAAACCGTCTGGTCCACGCTGAACAACTTGTCGGTGATGTGGACGCGCCTGAAGAAGCTGCGGCTGGTCACCGAGAACGTGTGGTCCGAGGTCGAACGCCCTCGAGTGCCCAAGAAGCTCCCGCGGACGCCCTCCGAGGAGTCTCTCGGCGAGCTGTTCAAGTGGCTTGACCAGCGGTTCCCCGGCCCCGGCGGGGCCGGGGTGGGAGCTCATCAAGACGTTCCTCCGGGTGAAGATGGTGGCGGGGTGTCGTCTCCAGGACCTGTGTCGCATCGAGTCGTGTCAGTTCGACTCAAGGGCCGGAACCCTCCTCATCACGGCGGACCAGGACAAGACGCACCAGGAGCGCCTCATCTCGCTGCCGCCGGTCCTCGTGGAGGCCCTGACTCGATTCCGGGGGGACCGCTACCTGTGGGAGCGGTACGCGGTTGATTCGGTCGTCTACCGTTCGGGCAGGCGGCGGGCGAAGGAGTTCACGCCGAAGGTGCTCTACAACGCCATTCAGAGTATCTTTCGAGAGTACGGAAAGGCTAATCCGGGGAACAAGGTGAAGACCCACGACCTTCGGAAGCGGGCCATCACTCTGACCGTGATGGCGATGAATGGGGATATCGAGGCGGCGGCCCAGGCCATCCCGGTCACGTCCGACACGGCGCGTCGGCACTACCTGGACACGAAGCGGGCGTACAACGCAGCGGACATCCAGCGGAAGACGGCCGGGGTGCTTCTGGGGGAGTGGGGGAAAGAGGTGCCGAAGCGGCCCGAGGGGGAGGTGAACAAGGGCGACTGATTCTGGGGCGATTCTGGGGCACTCAAAACTCAAGGGCCGCAGCGAGCGTCACAACTCGCTGCAGCCCTTGGCTTTAGGAGTACACCCGGAGGGATTTGAACCCCCAACCTACGGTTCCGAAGATGCGTAATCAGCATTCGGAAAATGTTCCACGATAGTCATTTCAGGCGATGGCCACTTGGGGTTAGTGGTTGGGTTACTGTCTACCTTCGCCCGGCAGGCCTCTGGCCGGGAATGCCATCGGGTGCAGAGTATCGCCCGCGCGCAGGTCCCCTCCAACCAGTCCGACCGCACCTCTCCGTCCCCAGAACCCCCGACCGAACTGAATTGCGACCAATCGGATCGCTACGCGGAATGCGATCCTTCTGATAGGCGACTGCGATCTTCGCGTCGTGACCAGGAGGACGTGCCGATGGTCCCACTGCCACCGATCTTGAAGTCCGACGGCCGGAGCGCCCGCAACCCGGAAGAGGTCGGGGCCGCCCTGGGTCTCTCCGGCTGCACGGTCCGGAAAGCCGTACGGGAGGGCACGATCCTCGGGACACGGATCGGCATCCGGACCGTGATCCCGCTCCACGAGGTTGCCCGTCTACTTGGGTACAGATCAGATCCGGATACGCTGGGCGCGGTCGAGCCGCTGGTGCCGGCCGGCGCGGGCGCCGAGCAGCTGGCCGAGATGCTGTGACAAAAGCGAGACGGGCGGAGGCTACGACCCCTCCGCCCGTCTCTGATTCGTCCCGGGGACCAGCCAGGACCTGCACATGAGCATCATTCCCGATTCTGGCACGTCGCGCAACAAGCCAGCTGCACTTTTCCAGGCGGCTGCCGGATCCAACCCCCCGCACAACCGGGAGATTCTGGGCGGCGTCACCCTCGCCCAACTGCAGGTACTCGCCGATCGGCTCGCTGCCGACCTGGCCGCGCTCGCGCTGGTCGAGTCGCCCGACCCGAGCTGGTCGCCCCAGCGTCTCCGTACCTGGGAGCGCGAGCGCCGTCGCCATGTCGCGGCCGAACGTCAGGCCGCGGCTGCTGCAACCCCGCGACCTGCCCGAGCGGGAGGCTCGGACGTCCTCTCAAGGGCGCGGGCCTACCTCGCCAGCGTGCCCGGGGCTGTGTCCGGGCAGCACGGGCACGACCGGACGTTTTACGCGGCCAACCGGCTCGTCCGCGGGTTTGACCTGACGCCGGACCAGGCGTATCCGCTGTTCGCCGAGTGGAACGACCGGTGCGAGCCGCCCTGGTCCGAGCACGACCTCCGCCGCAAGCTCGAGCAGGCAGACCAGCAGCCCGGGCCGCGCGGCTTCCTCCTCACCGACCGGGTGCCGGCGACCAGTGCTCCCCTCGCTCCTCCTCTGGGATACGACGACCACGACCAAGGGGAGGCCGCCGCACTCGCAGCCCCTGAGCCCACACTGGAACCTCTCGCCCCTCCCCCGGACGATCCCTGGGAGGTGGCGGCCGAGCTGACCGCTCTCCTCGGGCCGGTGGGGCACTGTCCCGAGTGCCGTCCGCGTATGGTCCGCAATACCGAGACGAATGTGCGCGGCTGCACTCCCCGGGGATGTCACCGGCTCGACTGCTTCGTCTGCGGCCGCTGGAAAGCTCGGAAGCTGTTCGAGGAGACGGCCCCGTACCTGATCCGGCTGACCGACCCGACCGGGGGGCACGGTCCGGACGGGCCTCGAAAGCTGTACGGGGCGATCGTAGCCGGCGATCAGGTGGATGGCACCATCGCGGAGGTTCGGCGGGGCGCTGGGAAGTACGTCGCAATCCCTGTCGCCGAAACAGGTTCCTGTTCTGCTTGTCTCACCCCTTGCGCCCCTTCCGGCGAAATAAGGCATGGGGGGAGAAACACTACATGCCTTATTTCGCCGGGCACTGCTGACCCGACATTCGTGGCGATCCACCTACCCGCCGCGTCCGCGCCCCCCGAAGGCTTCGTCCCGGTCGCCACCACCGCCGGGTTACGGGCGATCGCGGAGGCCCTGTTGACGGCCGCGCGGCCGAAGGCCGGAGTGGTCCGAAACCGACTGGTCCGAAAGTCCCACGGTTGGGGCGACAAGACCGACAATCCCAAGTCCAGTTGGAGGGTCGAGGGGATACCTGCCATCCCCTTGACCGAGGTGCGCGAAGTGGTTGAATCGCTGGGAGTTCAGATCAGGGCCGTGTTCGACGGGAACCATCACGGCACGCCGGCGGCGTGGCTCACGATCCCCGCCCGGTCGCTCCTGCTCAGCCTCCTGATTCGCGGCGTCGCCACGACCTTCCGGCCCACGGCGGATCGGATCGTCGACGTCGCACGGGACTGGTTCCGGGTGCTGGGTCCGGAGCTCGGCGACGGCCCGCGTGTCGAACAGGTGCTGCGGTCGCGGCTGTGGGTCGGGCCGGCCCTGGACACCGCAGCCGAGCTGGCGGCCGCGCACCAGGGCGACGCCACGGCCGGGCGGCTCGAGGCCGAAGCGAACGAGATGATGCTCCCCCTGGCACTGAGCTACCGGGCGGACCCAGGGCCGCATCGTGGTCTCTTGCACGACCTGTTCGCATTGTCGTTTACGACGAAATCTCCGCGTGTCTCGGCACACCAGCACCCCGCGTCAGGAGTGGCGGCATGAGCGCGAATCGGAAACAGATGCAGGAAGGGGGGACGTCGTTCCCCCGCCCCGTCCCGGTGCTGACCGGCGACGACCTGAGCGACTTCGACCTCGGGCCAGCAACCGGGCCGACATCATGACACCGCCCTCCCGGCACCCGCTCAGGCCGCGCACGGAAGTCTTGTTCGGGGACTTCCAACAAGGCACCGACGAACTCGGCGGGCCGGCCCTGCTGCTCGTGGTCGTCACCAGCAGCGGATTAAAAGTCCGCTACAGCTGGCCCGACGACCTGGCGGCCGATCCGCACGCCCACACCCGGGACCGGCTCGACGGCCGCGAGGTGCTGGTAGTCCCGAGGCTCACATCCCCGAACCGCGCGGCCGCTACGGCCCATCTCGCCCGGCGCCGGTCAAGAGCCTGACCCGCTCCCACTGCTCCCCGGCCGGGCAGCCCGGAGGCTCAGACGGCTGGCAGCAGATGAGCAAGAGAGGGTATGGGGTCCGAAATCTGCGGCTTCAAAACCCAGACCCACCCCGCAGCCGCGCGGGGAGCGGCAGCCACATGACCCCCGACTCTGCTGACCCGACCGCGTGGTATGATGGGATGACGCCTGATTGATACTCGGACGGAGGCCGCGACGATGTCGGCCAGGGCTAAAACGTTAGGCGAGCATCTAAAGGACGGGACGTTCCGGCCTCGCCGGCACGCGGGGATGGTCGTCGCCGCTGGCCGGCCCATCGTCCCTCCAACAAAGCCTCGTGGTTTGGCCGGCCCGGCCGGCAAGCTGTGGGACCAGCTCGTGGAGCAACTGGCCGGCATCGTGTCCGTCTCGGACACGATTTCCTTGACGCTGCTCTGTCGCTGGTGGACCGAACTCGAACGTGTTGAGAAGGCCTTGCGTAAGGCCGCGCCGGGAAGCTTGGAGCATGGGAGGCTTGGTCGTTCGTTCGCCGCCGCTTCCGCCCAACTCGGCCCGCTGCTGACGCGGTTCGGACTCGATCCCACGAGCCGCGAGCGTCTGCCCGCCCCGCGGGACATCGAGGCGGAGGATGCGGAGGAGGCCCGCCGGCGGGAAATTGAGACGCTTTTCTTCTCGAAGAAGGGAGCCGGCAAGTGAACGACCCGAATGGGCGGCGCCGGAGCCGCCGGCTCCCGGACATGTACACGCCGGCGGAGATCCGGACCACGCCACCGTCCGCCGACGAGGCGCAGGCCGTGCTGGCCAGCATCTACCACCGGGCCGTGGCAGAGCGCGGGCGGATCGTCGAGACGGTGATGAGCGAGAGGTTTGATTACACGTTCGCCCCGGCCCGTGAACTGGCCAGCCACCTGAACGCCGTCGAGAAGACAATCATCACCGCACTCGTCGCCATCGGGGTCGGGTCGCGCGGGGCGGAGCAGACCCCGCCGCCGGGGTGATCCGGCCGAACGGTTTGCGCCCTGACTCTCCGCGGGGCAGAGTTGGGCAAGTTCCAGGCGGACGGCCCCGGGCCTGGAACCAGGGCGGGCCGGGGAGGTAGTTGTCCCCCGGCCCGCCCGCTTTCGTTGACACGTCGGCCGAAAGCGTGATAGTCTGAACCTGTACTGCATGCAGATTGCATAGGCCGTGACAATTCAATACCACCACGCGCTGCCGTCGCAGGTGTGGCCACCGCAGCCAGGAATCGATCCTGTTGCCGGGAGCCGTCCGCGTCAGCAGTGCGCGTTTCTGCCCCGGCCGAACCCCGGGGTGTGCCGATGAAATCGCTCAAGGAACTCTACGACGAACGGGCGAAGTGCATCGCCGACAACCGCAAGCTCGTGGACTCGGCGAAGGACGGCGTGTTCACCGCCGAGCAGAACGAGGAGTGGGAGAAGCGGGACAAGGAGGTCGACGCCCTCACCGCCGAGATCAACGGCCGGTCCGACGCGAGCCTCACCGCCCGGAACGACCGCTATAGCGTTCTGCTGAACGCCCCGCCCGTGCGCCAGACGGCCCCGACGGCCCGGCCCGGCGGTGACTCCCTCGCTGTGGAGGTCGGGCGGCACGTCGTCCAACTCATCGCCGGGACGCAGCTGGCCCGGCTCGCCGCGGGGGATTACCGCGGCGGGTTCGACCGCTACTTGGCGTTCGGGGACTCCGGCGACCGGCTCGGCCTGGTGGCCAGCAAGGACGACCGGGGTGGCTTCGCCGCGCCGATGGCGATGACGAGCCGGCTGGTCAAGTTCGTGGACGACCAGGTGTTCATGCGGCAGATCGGGACCGTGCTCCCGCCGATCCCGGAGGCGGTCAGCCTCGGGGCCGTGAGCTGGGACACCGACCCGTCCGACGCCGACTGGACGCCGGAGGTGCCCGCGTCGGACGCGCAGGAGGACGACAACGCCCGGCTGGGGAAGCGGGAACTCCGCCCGCACCTGATCACGAAGCTGGTGAAGGCGAGCGACAAGTTTTTACGTTCCGGTAGCATGCTCCCGGGCGGGGCCGGGAACTTCATCGCCGACCGGCTCGGGTACAAGTTCGCGGTGACGGAGGAGAAGGCGTTCCTGGTCGGCGACGGGGTGCAGAAGCCGCTCGGCGTGTTCACCCCGTCTGACGACGGCATCCCGACCAGCCGGGACTACGTCACCGCCGGCCAGACCGACTTCACCGCCGACGAGGTGATCAACTCGCTCTACGCCCTGAAGGTCCAGTACCAGAATCGGGCGACCGGCCTGTTCAGCCGGGAGTTCATCCGCCGGCTGCGGCTGAAGAAGGACGGGAACGGCCAGTACCTGTGGCAGCCGGGCCTGACCGCCGGCCAGCCGGACCGAGTCCTGAACCGGCCCTACGTCCAGTCGGAGTGGGTGCCGAGCACGTTCACCGCCGGGAAGTACGTCGGCCTGTGGGCGGACTTCGCGCACTACTGGATTGTGGACTCGCTGGGGTTCACGGTCGAACGGCTCAACGAGCTGTTCCGACTCCGGAACCAGCGTGGCTTCTACGGCACCCGCGAGGTGGACGGCATGCCCACCCTGGCGGAGGCATTCAGCCGCATCCGGCTCGCGTCCTGATCCAGCTCCGCGGGGACGCCGTCGGCCGTGACGGCGTCCCCGCGGAGCGCCCCTCACCACCGTCGAGGTCATCATGCCCACCGCCCCGCGGACGGCCCGGCCGGAGCCGGAGACGTCCCTCCCGCGCGTCGTCGACGACGCGCGGTTCGTCGCCGCGGCCGCCGCGCGCGACCGGCTCGCCGGCGAGGTGGCCCGCCTTGAGGACGAGCTTTCGAACCTCCAGGCCGTCGCCGCGGAGCAGCGCCAGCAGCGGGCGGCGACGGCCCGTCGGCTGGTCGCCGGCGAGAGCCTGGCCGCGGTCCGGGCCGGCTCCCAGGACGGAGCCTTGCTGCGGATCGCCACCGACCTGCGGAACGCCCGGGCCGCGCTCGCCCTGGCGGAGGCGGAGCTGACCCGCGCCACGACCGTCGTGGCCGCGGACCTGGCGCGGCAGTTCTTCCCGCGCTACCGCGAGGCGGTTCGGCGGTTGGCGGCCGCGTGGCTGGCGTTCGTCCGGGAGTCGCACGCACTGGCCGAGCTCGACGTCCAGCTCGACGCGCTCCACGGCCGGGGCGGGTGCGAGTGCCCGGTCCCCCGCGCGAACACCGGCGACCCCGCGACCCTCGACAGCGTGTCGTCGGTCGTGCTCCGGCAGCTCCTCGACGGCGGGTTCCTGGACCCGCGTGCGGACGCCGAGATGCTCCGCGGCCTGGCCGTCCGGCCGAAGGCTCTCTGACCACAGTCTCCAACCGGGGTGCGTGCCGATGGTGACGAACCGATTGCCGGCGGACGGGCCGCTGAAGCTCAACGAGGTGCTGGCCAAGGCCGCGGCCCCTAGCTCTGACCGAGAAGTCCGAGGCGTTCATGGCGGCCGTCTCCCGGTCCGCCCGGCTGTACCTGGTGGCCCTCCGGGAGATGGGAGGGGCGGCCGTCCGGGCCGACGAGCTGCGGGAGCTGGGGCTCCCGATCGAGTCGTCGCCGTTCGGCACGGCCGAGTCGCTGGCCGAGCAGTACCGCCGCATCGCCCACTCCGCCGTCGCCAGCGGGCTGATCCCGCCCACCGATCCGCTCGTGGCCGACGTCGTCACGCCCGGCGGGCCGCCGGCCGGCTGACGCCGCGGCCGGTGCCACTTCGCCCGCGGGTACTCCCGCGGGCTTCTTCGCTCGCAGGGGGAAGGCCGTGAGCCGGACCATCGGCGACCTGGCGGTCAAGATCTCGGCCGACACCGGCCCGCTCGCGCAGAACCTGCAGCAGGCGGTGCGGGAGCTCGACCGCTTCGGCGCGGCGGTGAGCCGCCAGAAGCGGGAGACGGCGGACGTCGCCCCGATGATCCCGCGGGGCGTCATCCCGTCGATGATCCGCACCGAGGCGCTCCAGCGCGTCCGGGACACGCCGCCCCAGCACCGCCGGGACATGCAGCGCGACTTCCGCAACTACGGCACCACGGCCCTCGGGCGGAACGCGCGCTGGGTGGGCATGCCCCTCCTCCGTGCGGGCGGGGCCGTCGGCGGTCTGGCGGGTGGTGCCCTGTCGGCCGGGTTCGACAAGGTGCGAGACACGGCCGCCGCGGCCGGCGGGTCCATGCTCGGCTTCGCCAAGTCGGCCGGCCCGGTCGGGGCGAGCCTCCTGGCAGTCGAACTCGGCCTCGGCGGCGTGGCCGGCGGCTTCGAGAAGCTCAAGCAGTCCGTGGCACTGGCCGGCGAACTGGAGCAGACCAAGCTCGCCTTCGAGGTGATGATCGGGAGCGCCCGCGAGGCGAACGAGGTGGTGGCCGACGCCCGCCGGTACGCCGCCAACTCGCCGTTCAACAACCGGGACATCATCGACGCCTCCCGCCAGCTGATCGCCTACGGGCGGTCGGCCGACGTCGTGATGCGCGACGTCCGCATGCTCGGGGACGTGTCGGCCGCCTTCGGCAAGCGGCTGCCGATCGGCGACCTGGCGTACCTGTACGGCACCCTCTACGCCCAGCAGCGCGCCTACACCAAAGACCTCTACCAGTTCAGCAACCGCGGGATTCCGATCCTCAGAGAGCTCGGGAAGGTCACCGGCAAGACCGGGGGCGAGCTTCAGGCGATGGTGGAGGACGGCCGCATCGGTTTCGAGGACGTGCGGAAGGCGTTCGAGGGCATGACGGGCGCCGGCGGCGCGTTCTTCGGCATGACGCAGCGGCAGTCCCAGACCTTCCTGGGCACCTGGGAGCGGATGACCGACGCCCTCGAAATCGCCCAGACGCGCTTCGGCGGCGTGCTCATCGAGGAGCTGGGTTTGGGCGAGGCGGCACGGGAGATCGAGGCGTTCGCCAACAAGGTCGAACACAACCTCGACCGCATCCGGCCGGGCGTCCGCACGCTCGGCGACCTCGGCCGCGCCGCCGTCCAGGTCGGCTACGAGTTCGGTCGGGTCGGGGTCGAAGTCGCGGTGCTGAACATCAGTTCCTTCGCCGACGCGCTCCCCGGACTCCGGGAGGCCGGCCGGCTGTGGCGGGGGATTGTCGAGGACGCCAAGAAGTTCAAGATCGACGACCGGGCGGTCGTCGAGTTCGCCTTCGCCTTCGGCCACGCGGTTGCCGACTCGGTGGTCGAGTGGGGCCGCGCCGTCGCGGACTTCGGGTCCGGGCTCCTCACGGTGGCGGAGGTCATCGTGAGGTCCGCGCGAGAAGCGGAAGGGTCGATTAAGTCGGCCGCCAACTGGCTGAACGAGATCAACAATAAGGTGACCGTCGGCCAGCGGTTCCTCGTCTCGCCGATCGTCGGCCCGGTCGCCCAGCTCGTGGGGCTGGCCGGACGGGCGGCGGCCGGCGACAGCGGGCCGCCGCCCGGCCGCGGCGACAACGACCCGGTCCCGGTCGCGCGGCCGTGGGAGATCCCGCCGCCGGCGGTCGGCATGTCCGCGGACCGCATCCGCCGGGAGCACGGCGTCCTGGCCGAGTACCGGAGGCTTCAGGGCGACCTCCTCGCCTACCACCGGGGTGAGCTGGCCGCCGGCCGGGGGAACCCGGTTACCGTCCGCCTGTTTGAAACCCAGGTGGCGACCGCCGACCGCAGTCTCGACGCCTACTTCGGCGGGTTCGCGGACCCGGCCGAAGCACGGCGGCAGATGGCCGTCGGGAGCGTGGCGCCGCTCAAGGGCGCGGCCCCGCCGGGCGTCGGGCCGATGGTCGACGGCTTCTTCGCGGAGGCGAAGGGGGTGCTGGCGCAGATGCGCGGGTGGAGCCCGGAGGCCGTCCACGGGAGACTCGACGAGGCGAAGGGCAGAGCCCTGGGCCTGATCGACGCGCGGCGGGCGGGCGAGGCCCGGGAGCAGCTGCTCGGGCACCTGCGCGAGGGGCGGGGCTTCGGCGGGGGCTGGCACGACCTGGCGGTCGGGGCCGGCCGGGTCTACCCGCCCGCGCTCGACCGCGGCGCCGACCGCCAGGCCGCCCGGGCCGCCGCCCTGGGGGCGATCGCGGTCGAGCGCCCGCCCGTCCCGCCGGACGTCGAGGCGCTGCGGCTGGACTTGCGCCGGCAGTTCGACCCGATGGCCGAACTGCGTCCCGTCCGCGACCAGCTCGACGTGATCCGCTCCCGGGGGCTGCTGGGCAACGACACGAACGCCATCGTGGACGCCGCCTGGCGGAAGAAGGTGCAGGAGGTGGCCGGCCGGTTCGGCGTGGGCCAGCGGGCCGAGTTGCCCAGCGCGGTCCAGGTCGGCTCCGCCGAAGACGCCCGCCTCATCAACGCCTGGCGGACCGAGCGGTCCGCGATGCAGCCGACGGAGCGGCTGCTCGAACAGCTCCTGGAAGTGGCCCGCCAGCAACTCCTGGTTCAGCAGGGCGGGTTCGACGCCCTCGCCGTTCCTGCGATTCCCCCCATCCGGATACCCGGCCCCTGGTAAACCCGGAGGTACACCATGCCCGAAGGCACGCTGGAGAACGAGACGATCCCGGCCCCGTCACCGGGGAACGGGTTGGAGAACTGGCCCGCCCTCCCGCCGCCGTTCGGGGGCCAGCTGGTCCCCGTGCCGGTCGTGCCGGTGTTCGTCGGCCAGGGGGCGGTGCTCGGGGCGGTGTGGTGGTTCGAGGAGGTCACCGACCGGTCACAGGCCCGCACGCTCGACGGCGAGCAGCGGATGACGCGGGCGTTCCAGGTGCTGACCAGCCACCCGCTCGTCGGGTCCACCACGGTGGCCGCGTTCGACCAGATCCGCACCCCGTTCCCGGTCGGGTGCCCGGGGTTCGAGTTCAACGGCAAGCCCCAGCGGCGGGTGCCGCAGCCGGGCGACTGGTACGTCGAACTCGACCGCGACTGGAACGTCGTCCACACCAACAGGCACGTCGTCTGCGTCGACGTCCGGGCCGCCCAGACGAACCCCGAGAACCTCCAGGAGTGGACGGTCACCGCCGAGTACGCCGGCGTCAGCGATCCCGTCGCCCAGCCGGCCAGTGTGGACTTTACCTGTACGCCGTACCAGGTCGCGCAGATCGTCGAGGTCGAAACCGTCCCGCCGAACGCCGAGCCGCGCCCGATCCTCAACTCAGCCAAAGACCCGTTCGTCGAGGGCGTGTTCGCGGACCGCAACCGGTTCACCATTTCGATCCAGAGGAGCGTCCTGACGTGGAACCCGATCCAGCTGGCCGACTACCAGAACTCGGTGAACGCGGTCACGTTCCTGGCGGCGCAGCACCCGCCCGGTTTCGAGCCGGGGACGTGCAAGATCAGCATCGCGGCCGTGAGGGTGCGGCGGGGTGGGAACAGGGACTTCTACTGGCGCGTGAACGCCTCGGTGGAGATCAACCTCGACGGCTGGGACGCGCGGGTGCGGGACGCGGGTTTCAACTACCTCGCACCATTCCTGGGCAAGTTGCCGATCAGCTTCCACCCGAAGTGGGTGGGCAAGCCCGCGCCGGCGACGCCGCAACTGCTGACGCCGGATGGCGACCTGGCCGACCCCGCAGACCCGATCCCCGCGCCGTTAACATTCCGCGTCTACAAGCGGAAGGACTGGACCCCGCTCACCTTCCTCAACTACTGACCCGGCGGGCCGGAGGCTCCGGCCACCCTCCGGCCCGCCGGGCGGCGTTCCAGCTGCGGAGGCACCATGACCGCGACGGCCCTGTCCGCGCCGCCGGCCGCTCCGAAGGCTCCGGCCCTCACCCCGCGGGAGCTGCTGGCCCGCGTGTGGCCGTACCTCGCCGCGGCCGCCAACCGCCGCGCCCGCCGGTACGGGCTCGAGCCGGACGACGTGCTCCACGACATGGCCGTCCGCGTCCTCCGGACGGCCCACCGGTTCCGCCCGGCCGACGGCCACACGCCGGCGACCTTCGCGTACTGGGTCTGCAAGTACACCTTCCGCGCCCGGTTCCTCCGCCGGTGGCTACGCCTGTGGGCCGAAGGGGTCGGTCCGGACGAGTGGGACCGGACTGGTACCGCGCGGTCCCGTGAGCCCGACCCCGCGGTCGCGGCCGAGCTGGCCGACGGCGTGGCCGCGGTCACGCGGTACATGCCCACCCTCGCCCCCAGGCGGCGCCAGGCCGTCACCCTCCGGTTCGGGTTGGTCGACGGCAACCCCGTCGTCAGCGCCGCTCTCGCGCAGGCACTCGGGGTATACCCCACGACCGCGGACGCACTCGTCCGCCGCGGGCTGCGGCAGCTGGCACGCCTGAGCGGAGCCGACCCGGCTCGCTCGGCCGTGGACCGCGCCGAAGGGATCACCCTCGGGAAGCTGAACGGCCGGACGCCGAAGAAGAGGCGGACGGCGCGGAAGTGGCGGAGGAAGAAGCCGGTTGGGGTGGAGCCGGCGTGACCGACCTGCGAGGCCTGCGGCCGGCTTGAGCAGGCCACCGGCTGTACCGTTCGGCGACCTGCGACACGCCCGCGTCTCCAGCCGTCACCATCTCGGTGACGGTTCACCACCCACTGCAGTTCACCACCTCCTGCAGCACCTGCAGCGCGACCCGGCCGGAGGTGGCCTGTCAGCCGGCCGCAGGCCTCGCCGCTCCTCACGGAACCATCACGATTTCCGTTATGGAACTGTGGTCCGAGAGTGTCACGGTTCCCCGGAAGTGACGCGGGCCGGGTCGATCGACCCGGCCCGCTCGCGTTTCTCTCCTCACCCCGCCTCGCCCCCCTCGATCAGCCGGGCGAGGATCTCCCCCACTTCGGCCCGCCGCAAGTACCACCCGTGCTTGCTCTGGAACATCAGGTGCGGCTCGTATTCGGGGTCCAGTCCCTCCCGGTGCTCCTTCTGGCACCGGACACACCCGTAGGCCCGGACCGGCTCGGCCGCGGGGCCGGCGTGCCGGTAGTCGGGGTGCGGCCCGTGCGGCTCCGTCGAGTAGCTCCAGCTCGTCGCCATCGGTCGTCCTCCCGTCGCCCTGGTTACACCTACAGTTCCCGAGATGTGCAGCAGTTCGACAGAAATTCGTAGCGATGGCAAGATGAAACGGTCCGGCGCGTGACGGCGCCGGGAAGTGCATTCTGGCGGATACTGCGGACCGACACGAAATGAGTCGCACGAGGCGGGAGACAGTGGAAAGGGGCCGCTCGCTCGCGTACCATCCGAATCACGTTCTGCCGAAATCCGATCGCCGCGGCCCCCTGTGTCGTCCAGGCGAAGCTGCGCGGCACCGGCCCGGGGCCGATGAGAGCTGCGTAGATTCGTATCAAGGAGAGTGGAGGATGGACAGCAATTTCCTGGACTATGTAAACCAGGCGAGCGCCTACAAAGGGGCACTATACCATATCACGACGCGTGAAGTTGCCACCAAATACATCAAGAAAGAAGGCCTTCAAACATACCACCAGAGGACGGGCAAGACGTCGTCGGACCCGAATGGCACCACCGCGAGAGCTGCGGCCGAAGACCGCTCGAAAGCTTTCAAACACTCGATCGCCGTCTACTTGAAATCTCTTTATACGCGCACAAAGTGCGTCCCGTCTGTCGCCGTGGAATGCGTCTTCAATGAGGAGTACATCGAGTACTCCGTCGCGCCGTCCGAAGATGCATCGGCAGGCAGCATCGAGGCTTCTCGTCTGAAAGCGGAGCGGGTGAAAACTTACTTCGACTTGGTCAGCAAGACAGTACAGAATGCGGCAACGGGGGCAGCGCCGAAGCAGCAGGAATACGAAAGCCACGCTGGGACAATTCTATTAAATCCCAGTCATTTCCTGACGATGCTGGCGAAGAATGACGCCGATGTGCGGGACAAGCTGGAGGACTACCAAACGTGCAGGCACAACTACTTTTTCAGCGAGAGGACGGAGAAGAGTGCGAAAGATCTATACTCTTTATACACTCCAAAATTTGGCGAGACACCGTTGGTTGTCCTCCGCATTGTTGATAGTCAACGGGTTGGCAACCTCCACCAGGATCCGTCCGAAGTCAACGGTCTTCGGACGCCAAACCACATCCCGGCCGACCTGTTTGAAGTGATGGAGGAGCACAAGGATTTCGTGCTAGATCACTACCGGAAGAACGACAAGAACTGGAAACCCCTATCCGAACTATTATGAGCCGGCCCGCCGGCTTCGGCTGCGGCCGTGTCGCCGCGTACTGCTTTCCGTCACGTCCGGTGACCTTTGGGGGAGCGGGCGGCGGTGGCGATGGAGGGTCCGCGGCCACTGATTGTGCAACTGTTGTCGCGGGGGCAGGTGTACTTTTCAGTACAGGTGCCTCCGCTAGATCACGCTGAACCGTGTTGAGGCTGGTGCCAATCTCGGTGGCGATCTTCCGCAGGCTCAATCCCTTCGCCCGCAGCTCGGCCGCCCGCGCCCGCCGCCACTCCGCGTTCAGGTGCCGCCGGTGTAGGTTCCAGCTATCCACGGCCGCCGCCGCCTCGTCCTCCGTGCCCTCGAACTCCTCGAACGGCGGGTCGATGCCTAACTCGGCGCAGGCCCGGTAGCGGTTGCGGCCGTCGAGGATCTTCCCCCCGAAGGTGCGACCGCCCGCAGCGCGGCAGGAGGCAGCCGGCTTGGGCAGGCCGCAGGCCAGGCGAACGAGCAGGTGGCCCGGGAGTATGAGGTGCTGAAAAGGGTTTACCACGAGCGGGAGAGTCGACAGGGGAAAGGCGGCGGCGGGGATACGAGTAAGCCGAAGGAGCAGAGGAACACATCTGTCCGAACCCGAACAGAAGTGCCTCCTCCAAGTGTTCGAGCTGCCGAATCGCTGGGAAAAGCAAAATCCACGTTGGAGCAAGCCGCCAAGGTCGTCCGCGTCATCGACTCCCTCGACGCCGCCGGCAACCAACCCGCTGCCGCTGGACTTCGACCGGCGAAAATGCCGCGGCCCGGGGCTCACCACCCCGGGCCGCCACTTCAACTCGGCCAGCCACTCAGGTCGATGCGGGCCAGCCACTCAGGATCAACCTGAGCGAGGCCGTGACCGGCACGGCCACCTCCACACCGCCGATACCGCTCTGGCGACACCCGACGTTACTCCGAGAGGCCGCCAGACATTATGGATTCGATCTCAACCTTCAGATCCGCGAAGTCTTCGTGAAAGTGCTTCTTTTCCAGTGAGATGGCACTTGTCTGATTTCTCACTTCGCGTCGCGTGCCGTTCGCGTCGTTGTAGCTAGTGAGAATAATGGGAATCGGTACGCCATCGTCGCCTGGAATGCACACACCTTTCATGTATCCGCCTGCGAATTCATTGCCAAAGTTCGCGGGACATTGCTCGACGGCAACATAAAACTCAAATGAATGTGGCGTGCTTTCCTCTAGTTTGCCCGCGTGGCCGCGAATTGACACGTCGCCGTACTCTCCTTTGGATGGCATCATATATTCACAGTTTATTATGTCGTCGAAGAACTTTTTACTGCTCTCGTGGAGTGTGTGATGCAGTGGGCCGATGTACTTCCGGTTTGGCGATACCTCTCTGATCAATTGTCTTACTCGGTGGATGTACGTATTTTTCTCGTTGGCCGATACCGTACGGAGGTGTTCCTTAAGAGGCACGCCGCCGTAATGCCGTTTCTGAACGGAAACCAGTTGCGCGCTAGTAGTGTTCACGGGCGGGGTTGAGATCTTGCCGATCTGATGGATCTTGAGTGACGACCCCATCCTGAATGCGTTCTTTAGGCCGATCTGTCCCATGATAGTCTCCCGTAATGCTTCCGAACGGGCCGTATTGGCCACCATCGGACAGCCTTATTAAAGAAATCGCTCACTGTCTACTGAATCTGGCACGAGCCACGCGCCCGAGACAGTTTTCAAGGCCGACCTCAGATCTGATCCCCAGATCCCAGATCAGTCCGGCTGTCTCCTCAGCCCGAGGTAGCTTCACACCAACTAATGCGACGCCCGCCCGCGCGGACTGCCAACTTTTCGGCCGCGGCGCACCCTGCCACGGCACCCCGATCATCCAGATGATGCCGTCATTGTCAAGAGCCTGCCGTTGCAATTCGGTGGCGCGCCGTCGCCGCGGCTCTCGTTGAGAGGGATGGGGCCGGGAAGGTCGGGGAGAAGTGCGAGGAGTTCCAGCTCGGCTGCGACCTGGTAGCCACGGAGCGAACCCACCGGCCGGCGGTCGTGCGGACCTCGTCGGGGCGTCAATTCGGCCGCAACACCGGGCCGATGTCGCGGAGGGATGGCCTGTCAGCCGGCCGCAGGCCAGCGGAGAGGGCTCCGGTGAACTACTCTGGTTTTCAGTCGATCAACCAGCGGCCGGCCCCGTCCTCGGCTTGACCGCCGGGTCTGTCGCCTCGTCGCGTTCCAGCTTTTCCGTCGCTCCGGCGCGGATGTAGGCGGCGACCGCCATTCCGAACCGCTCCGCCTGTCGCTCGATGCGGGCCAGCCACTCCGGATCAACTCGGATGTCAAACCGGTCACGCGGACTGGGCTTGGGTGTCTTCGCCACGCGGTGAACCTGAGCAGTCGGCACGGGACAACCCCCGGAATGTAACGTGCGGAACGCCCCCAGTATACGGCACAAAGACCGGTTAGAAGCCGGTCAATTGGCGGACAATGTACAGTCATTCTGATGCGATCGGGGTTGACCCGCAAGTCATGTACGGACAAAATACGGACCCAGGCCGTACAGTCGACCTGGCCATCCCCTTCCCACCCCGGCCCTGGGTGTTTCATGCCGGCCGTCGCTGAGCTGCCGTGTGCCTGCCACGCTGACGCGGTCGGCCTGCGGCCGGCTGGGCAGGCCACCACACTCCCCCCGTCCCCGCCGTCCCCGTCGTCGCCCTGGTCCGCTCTGGCTGGCTCATCCCCACTCCCCGCACGGATGCCGACTATGCCCGCCGTCTCGCCTCCGGTCCCGCCGAACGCCGCGGCGGCCGCCCTGCGGTTTGTGGCCGGCCTAGTCGAGACCGGGGTCGGGGACGCCGGTGGGGAGCTGAACCTGCGGGTCCGGGCGGGGGATACGTGGTCGAACTGCGGCCGGCCGGGGCCGCCCAGGGCGACGACGGGCGGGACGCGGGGGAGAACACCGCGACTGGAGGGGGGCGGGAGGTGGCCGGCCAGCCGCCCGCAGGGTCGGGAGTTCGGCCGGCGGACCTGGAGAACCACTTCCTGAGCGTGAGCGAGCGGATGATCCTCGCGGCCCTGGCGAAGAAGCCCGGGGCGAAGGCGGGCGACGTGCTCTTCGCTTGTCGCGTCGAGAAGTCGAAGTTCTGGACACTCTGGAGCAACCTCCAGCACCGCGGCCTGGTTGACGACGCCGACGGCCCGGACGGCGGGTTCGTGATCGCGGTTCCGTGGGTGGCCGAGCAGCTCGGAGACGAACCGCTTGATCCGAAGCGGGTGTGACGGGCAGCTGCGTAGTCATCTCGACTACGCAGCTGGACCGGGTTCCAGGCTCAAAACCCAGCGATTCACTTGCGCTACTGAGGCGGGCGGGGTATCAGCCTGGCCGGCCATCGGTCGTTACCGGCCCCGGAGAGCCCCTGGGGCCGCGGTCGTGATCTGGACTCCGAGTTCACACCGCCGGTACCTCGACGGCGGACTGCCCCTTTGACCTTTCCGAAAGGAGCCAAGCCCGTGGCCTACCTCTACCGCCCGGTCGCGGTCAAGCCCGTCCCCAAATCCGCCACCGTCGGCACGCACGGCGGGAAGCCCGTGGCCCGGTGGACGGCCCGCGGCGGGAAGCCGGTCGTCGCCGAGCTGACGGCGGACGGGAAGAAGTGCCGGGTCCGCTCCCCGACCTGGTGGGTCGAGTACACCGACCACGCCGGCCAGCGCCGGCAGGCGAAAGGGTTCAAGACCCGCGAGGCGACCCTCCAACTGGCCGCCCGGCTGGAACGGACGGCGGACGCGGTCCGGGCCGGCATCGAGACGGACAGCCCTGCACCCTCCGGCCAGATGATCGACCACATCCCTGCCTACAAGGAGCATGTGGCTCGGCGCAGCCGGAACGAGTCGCACCGTCGTGAGGCGGTCGAGTACGTTCGACAGATCCTCGTCGGAGCCGCACTCACAACACCCGCGTCCGTGAGCACCGAGTACCTTCAAGGGTGGCTGCAGCGCGAAGCTGCTCGGCCCGGTACGTCGAAGGTCGGTTCCGGAAAGCGAAAACCCTGGTCCCAACGGACTCTCAACCACCGAATCACGAAGCTGAAGGCATTCGGCAACTGGCTGGTCCGACGGAACCTTGCCCGCTGGAATCCGTTCGCCGGGCTGGTGGGAGGCAACGCCGAAGCCGACCGCCGACACGTCCGCCGGGCTCTGGAGCACGTCGAACTGCTCCGTCTCGTCGCGGCAGCCCGAGAGTCCACACGCG
>JAESFO010000312.1_pt1 | contig 71987 bp, 64 predicted proteins | sample 9269421 | NCBI WGS metagenome assembly JAESFO01 (sample SAMN14502839, study PRJNA617101) | algae metagenome | isolation source: Nostoc desertorum CM1-VF14 and co-occurring heterotrophs from rocky... | place: USA: Clark Mountains, San Bernardino, California | collected 2000-06-05 | reverse complement strand
GTTAAGCTCATCCATCTTTTGCCAAGTAATACACGGGAGAGGTTTTAGCAGATCCATAATCCTATTGTTTCCTTACCCAGTCTGGCATTAATTCCTCTCACCCTTTAAAAATGAGCGAACGTACAGCCCACAAGCTCGATTTGCTCAATTACCAAATCATGCTGTGGGAGCAACGTTTGAAGAGGAAACGGGGCACAGTGCTAGGAACTACGGGGAAATTTCTCCCATGCCCTCTGCTAAGGTGCAAAGTGCTTCTTCCCCTCCAGTCAATACCGATATCTCCACCTACACCACTAAACCCCAAGCGCAGTATGACCTAATTGGGCATATTGCTAAGAAAGTTACCAATATGCTGTGGGTTGGTGTCCCTGGTTCTGGTAAGGGCATCACTATTAGCAATGCAATCGATGCTATCAAGCTGCTGCATCCTGGCATACACATCTTTTATATTGACCCCAAAGGTGACGAGAAAGAAACCGGTTATTTCAAAGGTCGTGTTGATACTTTTAAACGGGCTAAAATCCTAGAAATGTCCCCGGTCGAAGCCGTTAAATGGGTCAAAGAATGCTTTACCGAATTTCAAAATATCTCTGGCTCCAAGCTGATTATTTTGGATGAAGGGACTGCTGTCTGTTCCAAATTTAAAAATACCAAGGGTGAAATTGGCTGGCTCAAGGACAAAATCATCTCTTACTGTTCTTGCGGTGATAGTTCCGGTTGGCATTTCTGGATTGTCGTGCAAAACCCTCACACTGATGATTTGGGCATTTCTGGCGGACTGCGATCCCAGTTAACCTCTGTAGCGCTGGTTCATCCTGATAACGTGCCAGCTTACAATGCCATGATTGCCACACAGTTAATCCCCAGCGATCGCAAGATTACTTCAACCCAAGTGATGGAAATTGCTGCACAATCACCAGTTGGTCGAGCAGTTTATTACGGCGGCATCAATGAATGGATACCAATGCCTCTGTTAAAGAATTTCTCTGGTTATGACCGGGATACCAAAAACTTTATTGACTCTGCACCAAGTAATAAGCAAACCTCTCAAGCCGAAACTAAGGAGTCTTGCACACCAACAACTCAAGCTCAACAGATGTTGGCACTTTTGGAGAAGACGAAAGCCAATTCAATTGATGAGTTTATCCAAACCGAGTTGAAATTAGACGGCATCCAAGCAAATTTAATTCGCTTGGGAATCGAAAAATTGCTTCACAACTCTCCTGTCAAATATAAATTTCGTGATTGGGATAGCAATTAAAATAATAGTTGTGTAGTTATCTATTTGATGAAACCGGTTGTGCGCTCACCTTTATGGTTAAGAAAAGCTTTCGACAGTGAGCGAATGTCTCTTGACACCTAATCAATTCTTGTCTATTATAAGAACAAAGCGAGAAAGTCGTCGTTTGTACCAAAGCTGTTATTAGGCGACAAAACAAAATATTAATATTCTGAAAAATCTTCTCCGAAGGGCTTGAGTAATCGGAAATATTTTGCTATCAATATATCAAGTATTAAAGGTTTAAGTATAGATATGACTGACGACTTTCTCGTTGCTCGTTGGTTCAGTTTCGCTTCTTACCTCTAGTGCTGAATAGGTCGTTCTAGGAGGAAAGTCAGCGTATGGTTGATGGCGAGCCTTCATAAGTAAGCAAGGCTTTGATTAGTGCTATACCCGGTTTTGGATTTGACCGCAGTTTCTACATAAAGACACTGCAACTTTAGTAATTTTTGTTGTCACTTCTTAATTGGTCGTTGACGGTGGGAGTTAAAGTATGTAAGTCCTGGGCTGTGGAACTAGTGCAGCGTCTAACCTGGCTGCCGCGCACTTACCCAGAAGTGCCACCAAACTTAGTAATGGAAATCTAGCCTGTGTACAAACGCCTCTTTCTGAAATAGAAGAAGGTTTAATCTTATCTGCAATGAAAAACCACACTGGTGTTCTGATAGTTCTAGACCAAAACAGTGTCTTTACCTTTGTCTATTGGTCTAAAACCATAGCCAAATCTCCTTTTGAACAAACCCCTTCTCTGCCAGGGGTTACGCAAACGAGGCGGGGTATGGGGTTGCAGGTTCGGGTGTAGGGACAATACGGTTCGGTTAACAAAGTTATTTGTTGAGGCGAACAGTTCTTGAGCAGGCGGAAAACAGAAGTAGGAGAAGAGAAATTGCTACTCTCTTTCCTCCCCTGCACAAGAACTGCCTCAAAAGCTTATCCGAACCGTATTGGAGGCGATGAAGTACAGCGTCCTTATTTGAAACCCCATTATTTTATGGGGTTCCCCACGCCCTACACCCTGTTCATTAACGCCTAAGAAACCCAAAAATACTCAATTATCAACAGGGAATAGCCTTAGAACATCTGCATAGTAGCTAGAAAAATTACTTCCTTGAAAGCCGTCCTTTTTGTAATAATTTCGGAGTTTTCGATGTTGACTAGTCATAACTTATCAAAAGCAATCGATGACCTTGTACAATCTGCATTCGCTCCAAATGAACCTGGAGTGGCTGTTATCGTCACCCAAGGTGGTGAGGTTATCCATCGCAAAGGGTATGGAATAGCAAACTTAGAACTTGGAGTGACAATTGAGCCAGACATGGTTTTCCGTCTCGGCTCAATCTCAAAACAGTTCACAGCAGTCGCTGTGCTGATGCTGATGGAACAAGGTAAGCTCGATCTTGATGACCCAATTACAAAGTTTTTGCCCAACTACCCAACTCATGACTACTTAATAACAATAGAACATTTGTTAACTCATACTAATGGCATACAAAACTACACAGCGATGCCTCAGATGCGCTCTTTACAGAGGAAAGATTTTACCGTTGAAGAGTTAATTGACTTTTTCAAATATCAGCCTATGCAGTTTGCACCGGGGAAGCGTTGGCTTTATACCAACTCTGGATACTTTCTTCTTGGCGCGATTATTGAAAAAATATCAGGGCTGACTTATGAGCAATTTGTTCAACAAAACATCTTTGATACGTTGGAAATGAAACAGTCTTGCTATGATACGCCACAACGTATTATTCCTCGACGCGCTTGTGGCTATCAAAAAGGAACTGACGGTTATCTCAATGCAGAATATATGAGTATGACAATACCTTATGCTGCGGGTTCATTGGCTTCAACTGTGGATGACTTAGCAAAATGGGATGCAGCACTTTATACATCTCAATTAGTTTCACAGGAAACGCTTAGACGAGCATTTACGACAACAAGATTAGTTAATTGTAATTATGGCTATGGCTGGTTCATTACCAATTACCAGGGGCATCAAATGGTGGAACATGATGGCGGAATCGACGGATTCGCGGCTCACGCTATTCGGATGCCAAACGAGCGTATTTTTGTCGCGGTACTCTCAAATAATCAGCACAAAGCGCGTGTACTTGAACCCCTGATAGTAAAGATTGCTACACATACTATTGGAAAACCCTATCAAGAGCCACCAACAATCCAGGTGAGTTCAGAACTTCTTGCTTCTTATGAGGGTGTATACCAATTTCATGACGGCGCTGAAATTACTGTTACCTGCCAGAACAATATTCTGTTCTCCCGACAAGAGGGTTGTCCTCCATTGGAGTATTTCGCAGTTTCTCCAACTGAATTTGTCTTTAAATCAAATAGCTTCCATCAGTATAGGTTCATAAGCAATGCCCAAGGTATGGTAACAGGAGTCGAATTACGGTATCGCTTAGATCCACCAGAAGTAGCAAATAAAATAGTCAATGTTGTACCAGAGTTAGTATAAAATAAAATACTTCTAATACATACGAGTGTTACGCTTGTAAAGAAAAAACCTTTGCTAGGGATGGGTTTAGGGGTGTAGGGTGTAAGGGAAAATCATAATGATTAATAGAATTCAAACTCTACAAAAAATTGTGTTTATTCTTGCACCCCCTAAACATTGAAAATTTAGTGGTCAACTTTCGTAGTCGCGGGTCTGAATCCCCGAGTGATAGCGTAGCGTAAAGCCTGCGGCATGGCTACGCTTAGAGCGAGGAACGAGCGTCTTGATTGCTGACTTCTGATTTCTGAATTCTTCTTCAATTAATTATTTACATCTATGAAACATTTGCTAAAAATCAGCAAATCTGAATTTAATTTTTCTTTATTACAAAGAGATGATAGTTTAATCGAAGCTCAAATAATTATTCCATTTGCTTATGAGGAATTATCAAAGACCATCATTTCACTTTCACAAAAATATTGGCAGCAGCAAATAGACGATTATCGCTTTTCTTTCAAGAGAGCAAACAATGAAGATGCTCAAATCAATGACATTCTTCAAAAAATTCAATTTTATCAAACAACAGATTTTATCTATATTTTGGCGAAACCAGACTATATTATGGGCACTAGCCAAGTTAGAGTCTTACAACATACTTTAAGTTCCAATAAGCTGTTAACTCCTGAAGATTACATCAGCATTAATAGATTTTTGATCCCTTATGAAAAACTTTTAAGGCGTTCAATGGATAGTGAAAATACAGAATTAGGATTTTATTATTCCTTGTCACCTAAATAATTTACCGAAAGACAGGCTTTTTCGCCGTCTTTCCGGTAAATATGCTATCGCCCATCCAAAAGGGATCTCTCAATAGAAACCTTGTACTATTATTTATTACCTGCTTGCACACGCCTTTTTCTACCTTGTGTTACCTTTGATTCTTCTGACTTACTGGAGTTGACCATTTTCACCAAAGAAGAATTGAGATAACTCTGCGCTGAGATATACAAACTTTCCCAAATCTCCTGGTTCCGACTGATTTTTGTACCGACTGTATTTCCGGCTGTTTTCTCTGACACCAAGTATTTACGGAAGTAGTTATTCCACAAGTGTTGGAGAAAATCTTCAGCAAATTCGTTAAACGGCAGAATCCATTTATAGTCCTTGTCCAAAAATACCCGATAGGACGCAATTATCGGTAGTGCGAGGTCGGTTGGCGCACCAAACCCAAAAGAATACTTGCTGTCAGGCAATAATGTAGTTTTACGTATATCTATTGATGCTAAATCGTTAGCACCCTTTCTTCTAGGGTTGCTGATATAGTCTTGGATTATTTCGTAGAGTCTTTGCTCTATCCACAAAGCATGAGTTAGTAGAGGCAGTAAAGCGGTTAATCTTTCCCTTTCTGCATCTGTGATGTTACTTGGAAGACTCATCCCTGCTGGGTGCTTGGTTCGTTTATTGCCGTCGGGGTTGTATTTATTTCTGTCGAGGCAGTAAAGGAGCTTGAGCAAGTGGGTGACATTGCACTGGGCATTTCTGGGAGCGCCGCTTTGATTTTGATAATAAGCGATGCGGAATTTTCTATCTTCTTTCTGTTCTAACTGAGCTAAATACTGCTTGACGAATTTGTAATCACCCCTGGCGTTGACTTTGGAGCGAGAATCTACTGGTGTTGTAGTATTTGAAGCTAGGGCTATATCCTTAGCTGATTCTTCAGTCAGTCCGATGTGGATCGTAACTTTTACCCTCGCTTGGGTTAAATCGTATTTGTAATTTTTCGCTTGCTCAAAAGCTAAAACTGTGTGCCCTCCGTTGATAATGCCGTCGCTACCCCCTTCGTTTGCTTCTAAGACTTCTAGCTCCAGTTCAGTTTTGTTCTTGATAGGCTTAACAATATTAGCTGACAGAACGATTCCGCTATGACGAGAGAAGAATTTTTCGGGTTCGGTTGTCAGTGAGTCGAAGACTTGTCTGTAGGTCGCGCTTTTGCGGTTTGGTTCCCTGATGTTTGGTTCTAGCGGTAGGTCTATAGGGAACGAGTCTACATGGGCAGTGGCGATGATGCAATTGGGGTTGGCTTGAAAATAGTTATCTATCTTAATGTTCCAAGTTTTGGGCATACTTGATCTAGCGATGAAATTAATAGGTTAAGACTAATGTATCTCTAATCTTTGTCGAATTCAGTTATTAGAACTTAGCAATCTACTTAAGGTGATTTTCATCGATGACAAAATTCTCTTGAGAGCGTTTTGGAAATTCCATAATCAGTCGTACATCATCCATCACAAATGTTGAGTTAACAAACCGCACATCTAGTTCCCAAAAATCACCTACCTTTTGTTCCGGCAGTAATCCTGTTACTTCGATGACGAATGGTTGCCATTGCATCGCTAACTCAGATCCCAATGGCACTTGAAAGTTGCGTCGTATTTGCACAGACAATTGACCGTTTTCTTGACTGATAACTACACCCCTGATTGAAAAATAGCCATCAGCTGCCATAAGCCATGTCTGTTGTAAATCTGATATTGGTTCTTTATACCTGCCTCTGATGTGAAAATTGAGTTGTTTTGACTCTTTCTCCATTCTCGGCCACACTACCCAAATGCTAGTACTCGCTACCAACTCTGGATTCTCTTGCAGTAATTTCTCTAACTTAACTCCTAATGTTGCTGGATAAATACTGCCATTTTTGGATACTAAAGTACCTTGCTTAAATGCTTCAGCGCTTGGTAAATACTGCCCCTCAACTATGCCAATACAACGGTACATCGTTGGGTAATCTGGGGGAGAAAATAAACTGCTCATGCTTGGCTCAATTGTCATTCATCCTCTGTGGTTACGGGAGTGTTTACCTAAATCAGCAATTTAGGAACCTTATTTTACAACTATTTTATCTAGAGCTAGATAGCAGACACTTTTCTCTCATTACTAATAATTTTTAATGCTTCTCAATCAATAGCAGTACTCAGGAATTTAACTCTCACTCATGCTTTACTTGCAACTTGTGTCAAACTGTAGTCATAAGCAGAGCCAAATTCACTACACGCTCAGTTCTGACTGACCCCTTGTACATTATGCCTTTCATTACCTACAATCGCACCGATAGCCAACAACCGGAAAATTTTACCGTCAACGGCTATGTTGTTCGTCCAGGATTACATATTATCAGCTATGAGCAGCTCAAGCTGGTGCGCTCTCAAATACAGTCCGATGAAAAGCTCGAACATCTGGTGAATCAAGGTGTTATTAAATTGAGTGGCTAATAGCATCCTGGCAGCTTACAGCCAATATGCTTAAACGTGGACAAGATTTTAGACTGCACGCATTTCAAATACCTTCTAACTATCTACTGTTTGACACCAGCCAGTAACAGAAAATTTCTAACTCGCAACACCTAATTCCCCATCTGTTGGCTGTTTTTGATCCTTTACAGCACTCAATTCCTCAATAAAAGCGTCGATTGCCTTGGCTGCTGATTGCTTGCCTGTTTTCAATTGGGAAAGGATATTTTCGCGTATTGCTGAATAATCTGGTATGATTTGCCCCTCAACAGAAACAGCCTCTTGTGTAGGTAGGGCAACTTCACCATTACGCTCATCTAGTAAACCCTTTATCTGAGCCATCGCTTCGGCTAATTCCTGCCTAATCACCTGTTTTATCTCTTCCCCATCAGCTGTAGACGCAGCTAAAGCATTTACTTCCTGCTTAACTATTTCCTTGATCTCATCACCATTAGATAACGCCAGCCCCGCTTTTGTCTGACCCAGGATTCCCTGGAGCAATCTTGTCGCTGTGTGATTTAATGACTCATTTTCCGAAATCTGCATTGCTGATAAGGCTTTAACTTCTGCATCCGTTAGCCCAATAGAAATTGTCACCTTAGCCATACTTTTGAAACCTGTAAATATTAAGAAAGCGCATCGTTAGTATCAGGTTACAGCGTTTGCATACAGTACTTTGATTGCTGATCATAAATGCTGTATAAACAACTTGATATCTGCTGTTGATCGAGGATAACCTACTTCTATCTCGACATATTTTTATATTAATTTTAAGTAAATAAGTAAAAAAAGTATGAAAAAGTCCGTTAAAGTCATATCTAAAATAAACTTTATTACTTTTTTTACAAATGAGTGCTGAGGAAGGATTAGTAATTTTAGATACATTTCTTAAAAAAAGCTTAAATGAGGTTCAGGAATTAGTATTTCGGAAAGCTTGGGAAGGGCAAACTTATTCAGAGATAGCAGAAACGTCTGGTTATGACGCTAATTACATAAAAGATGTAGGTTCTAAGTTATGGAAATTACTATCACAGACTTTGGATGAGGAGGTCACAAAAAGTAATTTTAGGTCAGTTTTAAGAAGGCGATCGCGTCGCACCGACTCAGCAGAATCACAAAGTAGCGTTTTCCAAATAAAATCTCAGAATGCACAGGCAGTATTGAGGAATTATCAGCAATTAAGCAAAGAAAGAGGGGAAGCTGAAATTATCTCTGATAATAGGGGTATATCAAGCTTTTCTTTGGAAACCAGGGAACTAGAGCAAAAAAAATCCCTAATCCTCAATTCCGATTTCTTAGAAATCCCTAGTGGTTCAGTACCGCTCAATTCCTATTTTTATGTTGAACGTCCTCCCATAGAAGAACGCACCTATGCCGAAATAAATAAACCCGGAAGCCTGATCCGAATTAAATCCCCTAGCCAAATGGGGAAAACCTCCCTGATGCACAGAATTCTGGCTTATACAAGACAGACTGGGGTACAAACTGTGCTGATCAGTTTGCAGAGAGCAGATAGTCAAGTTTTCACTAGCTTAGAAAAATTCCTCCGGTGGTTTTGTGCCAATGTCAGCCGACAGTTAAACCTAGAACCAAGGTTGGATGATTATTGGGATGAGGATATTGGCAGCAAAGTAAGCTGCACCTTATATTTACAAGGATATGTGCTACAGCAAATCGATTCTCCGGTAGTCTTGGCTTTAGATGAAGTGAATCGAATTTTCGAGTATCCAGAAATTTGTAGCGACTTTCTACCACTGCTGCGCTCTTGGTATGAGGACGCTTCCGAACTGGAAATCTGGCGAAAACTCCGGCTAGTGGTAGTTCATGCCACTGAAGCTTATATCCCGTTAGATATCAATCAATCTCCTTTCAATGTTGGGCTAGCGATTAATTTATCAGAATTTAGTTTAAAGCAGATGCAGGATTTGGCACTGCGTCATCGACTCGATTGGGCTAAAGACGAGGCAGGAATGCAAAATTTGGCTCCTCTACTCGCTATGATTGGTGGTCATCCCTATCTTGCTCGCATCGCTTTTTATAACTTGGGATGTCAAGAGCTAACCCTAGAACAGCTACTGGAAGAAGCTCCCACAATTGCCGGGATTTATAGCAACCATTTACGGCATCATCTAGCAAACCTCCAAGGACATCCGGAACTAGCAGCATCACTCAAATCGGTAGTTACATCTGTTGAAGGTGTGCCCTTAGAAGCGATCGCTGCCTATAAATTAGAAAGTATGGGTTTGGTAAAACTTGAGAGAAATCGGGCGATACCTAGATGTGAATTGTATCGATTATATTTTCGTGAGCAATTAAATTAAGTTATAAACTACCCTCCACAGTATGCTTGGCATAGTGTGGGGGTTTTAAAACCCAGATACCTAAGTTCAGTGGGCATCTCCTGGAGGTTTTAGATGAATACGTATGAATATCAAGTTGGCGGCAGTCTCAAAACAAATGCTCTCACCTATGTGGAACGACAGGCTGATATTGAACTTTATAATACTTTGATTTCCGGTGAGTTTTGTTATGTATTTAGTTCTCGACAGATGGGCAAGTCGAGCTTGCGGTTACGAACGAAGCATCGATTAGAACAAGCAGGTTTCAGTTGTGCTTCTATTGATATGACCCGCATCGGCAGCAGCAATATTACTCCTTCTCAATGGTATAAGGGCATAGTAGTTGACCTATTAAGAGGTTTTAATTTATGGGAAAAAGTAAATTTAAAAGCCTGGTGGTCAGAGCGAGAAGATTTATCTGCATTGCAGAGATTGAGCCAATTTGTCGAAGATATTTTGTTAGTCCACCTCAAAAGTGAAAAAACCTTTATTTTTGTCGATGAAATTGATAGCGTTCTGGGACTAAATTTTCCAGTTATCGATTTTTTTACTCTTATTCGGTCTTGCTACAACCAGCGAGCCGAAAATCCAGAATATAACCGCTTAACCTGGGCGCTGTTCGGAGTAGCAACGCCCTCGGATTTGATTGCTGACCAAAATTGTACCCCATTTAATATAGGCAAATCTATTGATCTGCACGGCTTTATGTTGACAGAGGTTGAACCATTAGCAGCAGGTTTAGAGGGTAAGGTAGCTAATCCTATGGCTGTTCTCAAAGAGATTTTAGCTTGGACGAATGGTCAGCCGTTTCTCACTCAAAAGTTGTGTCAGATAGTGGTGCAGGAAAGAAATGGCGAAGGAGGGGAGAAGCATAGAAGCTTGGAAACTGACGATCGCTACAAGTTAGATCATCATTTACCCATTATTAATTATCATCTGATAAATTTTTATTATCAATTTCCATCGTTAATTTTAGAAAAGTTAGTGCAAACGCACATCCTTGATAATTGGGAAGCCAATGATGAACCAGAGCATTTGAAGACAATTCGCGATCGCTTACTCAGAAATGAGCAACGTACTGGAGCTTTGTTGGGACTTTATCAGCAAATTTTACAGGGTATTCAAATATCCTCTAATGATGGAGAAGAGCAAATCCAGCTGCTGTTGTCAGGGTTAGTGACCAAAGTGCAAGGGCAACTAATAGTCAAAAACCGCATTTATCAAAAGGTTTTCAACCAAATTTGGGTAGAAAAACAATTAGCCAAACTGCGACCCTACTCCCAAGCATTAGATGCCTGGGTAGCCTCAGAGCATGATGACTATTCACGGTTATTGCGCGGGCCAGCTTTGCTTGAGGCTCTAGCTTGGTCACAGGGCAAAAGCTTGAGCGATTTGGACTATCATTTTTTAGCGGCTAGCCAAGAATGCGATCGACGAGAAGTTGAGACGTGGTTAGAGGCAGAGCGTGCTAAAGAAGTTAAAGCTCGATTAATTCAAGAGCAAAAAGCTGCCAGATTTCAAAGATTATTTTTTGTGGGCGCATTCGTTTGGGTATTAATACTCGCTTTAGGATTGGGGATAGTGACTTTCTTCGAGTATGGCAAGGACTGCTCACAGAGATCCTATCGTGTTCGTTAAAGACTTATCATTAAGACTGCAAGGGGGCAGGGGGCAGGGAGAGAAAGGGCTTTCAGGTTTTTGCACAGATGCGGAAATTATAACTAATCAGCCGGACATGATATGAGTAGCAATGAATAATTTAGGCAATTGAAAAATGCCATTACAACCAGGCTATGACTTTTTCTGACTAAATAGTACAACAACCTTGAATTGTTTGGAAAAATTCATAACTATTTAGGACTTTATCATGCCGCATTTATTTAATAAAAAGCTTAATTTAAAATCATGATTAAACCAAATTGCTCAAGGCTGAAATAAAGCCAAATACACATAAGTGTCAGTTAAAAAAATAATCTCGTTCAGGAATAAATATTATGACTTTCAATGCGACTCTGCAAATAAATAATGATATCGCCAAGATTAAATTGTCTGGCGAACTAGATGCAATGACTGCACCGATTTTCAAAACAGAAGTAGACAAAGCAGCATCCTTTGGCGTGAAGTACCTGGTTTTACTAATGCAAAACCTAGAATATATGTCTAGCGCAGGTCTACGGGTGCTAATCTTCGCCAAACAAAAGATGGGTGTAAATGTTGATATTTATGTCGTTGGCGCTCAGGAAATGGTAATTAGTACATTAAAAAAAACTGGATTCGATCAAAGTGTAATTTTAGTAGATGAGGATAAGACTGCTGAACTTGAAAGTGCCTAGAGGAAAGCATATTAATTAGTTTTTTACAAGGCGATTGATATGCAACCTTCTTTAAAAGTGCCTGCAACTCTGGATTCACTTTCAAAAATAGCTGAATATGTGCTGGCAGCTACAGCATCTGCTGGTTTAGATAAAAAAGCTGCCTATCGCTGTCGCCTAGCAGTAGACGAAATAGCTACTAACATTATTACCTATGGCTACGATCAAGCGGGTTACACGGGAGTATTGCATTTGCAAGCAGATATTGACGAGCAAGCTTTGACAATTTCTATTGAGGACACAGGTTTAGCTTACAACCCTTGCCAGACTAAACTTCCAGACAAAGATGAGTTAAATATGCCTTTAGAGGAGCGGTCAATCGGTGGTCTAGGGATATATCTTGCACTTCATGAGGTCGATAAGTTTATCTATGAACGTATCAACGGCAAAAATCGCAATATCTTCATTATGTATCGCATTCAATCCGCACAGTAAAATTGCTCAACAGTACCAGGGAGGCTTATCTATAAATGAAAACAGAGCATGAGCTTCTGCTTTTTTACGAGCGAGACTTACAAATCGCTCGCATGATTCAAGCCGACTTCTTGCCAGAGGCTCTGCCACAGATACCAGGGTGGGAAATAGCTGCCCGCTTTCATCCAGCCCGCGTCGTAGGTGGAGACTTTTATGATGCTTTTCCCCTTGCTAATCACCGCATTGGGATTGTGATTGCGGATGTTTGCGATAAAGGGGTGGGTGCTGCGTTGTTTATGTCTCTTTTCCGAAGCTTGATCCGGGCTTTTGCCCAACAGAATTATACTCTCAGCTGGTTGGATGCTCTTACCGATAAGGGCAGTAAATCAATTAAGGAGGGACGACAACGGGCACAAGCTCCTAGAATCGGCACAACAGTCCTAAAAAATGCAGTAAATCTGACAAATAATTACATTGCCAATAATCACAGTCGGATAAATATGTTTGCCACGCTTTTCTTTGGCGTGTTGAACCCAGGCACAGGTTTATTGCACTATGTTAATGGTGGACACGAACCTCCAATCATTTTCGGAGCAAATGGCATTAAGGCTAGGCTTAAGCCTACTGGCCCGGCTGTTGGCATGATGCCCGATAGGGAGTTTGGTATTGATCAAATCCAGTTAGAACCGGATGACATCTTAGTAGCTTACTCTGACGGTGTAACTGATGCCCGCAACCCAAAACGTGAGTTTTTTGGCGAAGAAAAATTACTATCTTTACTTCAGCAGCCTGCGTTCTCAGCTACTGCTGCACTCGATCGCATCGAAGCAAGTGTATATGCTCACATTGGTGATGCAGATCAGTTTGATGATATTACCATGCTAGCTCTGCATCGTGTTTGATTTCGAGTCTAGCGATGCTTTCGCAAGGATAAAAAATGTGTGATTTCTAAGTTTTCTCAGAGAATTAATTCTGTGTTGCCTCGTTTGCAGGGGCTGTACACAAAATTATTAATCCCAAGTGCCAGTGTGATTTTTAGTGGTGCGATCGCCACAACTTTGGTAATTGGAATGCGGCAACTTGGTTTGTTGCAAGCACAGGAACTCTGGGCGTTTGACCAGTTGGTTAGATTGCGTCCTGACGAAGGTATCGATCGCCGTCTGCTGATAGTTGCAGTAACTGAAGAAGATATCCAACTGGAAAAGAAATGGCCATTAAGCGATCGCACGTTAGAACAGGTCTTAGATAAACTAGAGCAACAGCAACCGCGAGTTATCGGTTTAGATATTTATCGAGATTTTCCCATATTACCTGGTAATAAAGAGTTAACTAGACGTTTTAAGCAGAGCGATCGGATTATTACTGTCTGCAAAGTTAATGATTCTTCCAGTAATCCAGGAATTGCACCTCCTCCTAACGTCCCAAAAAACCGGATTGGATTTTCAGATTTGCTAGTAGATTCCGGTGGAATCTTGCGTCGCAATCTACTATTTATGAATCCACCTCCAGTCAATAAATCTAATGGAAATCCGCACCTATGCCAAGATTCCACCGCCGATCTCTTTTCCTTCAATCTCCAGCTAGCGCTAAATTACCTAAAAGTAGAAAAAATCGAGCCGAAGCTCACTCCATCCAACGAGTTAAAGCTAGGTTCAACAATCTTTAAACGCCTCAAACCTAATTCTGGCAGCTACCAAAATATTAATATAGGCGGGTATCAAGTTATGCTTAACTATCGTTCCCCTCGCCATATCGCTCAACAAGTAACCCTCACAGAAGTATTAACAGGCAAGGTTAATCCTAACTGGATTAAAAACCGTATCGTCCTCATCGGCACTACCGCAGAGAGTATCAAGGACAGTTTCTACACACCCTACAGTGCAGGAGAGCAAAAAGACCAAGAAATGGTGGGGATTGTGATTCACGCACAGGCAGTAAGTCAAATCCTGAGTGCTGTCTTAGATCATCGTCCTCTATTTTGGTACTGGTCAGACTGGGGTGAGACTCTATGGATAGGGATATGGTCGCTTTGCGGAGGAATAGTGGCTTGGCACATTCGCCACCCTATACGCTTTGGGCTGGCTATTGTAGCTGCATTAGCAAGCTTATGTGTGATATCCTTCGGTTTCTTTTGCCAAGGAGCTTGGATACCCCTAATACCACCTGTATTTACATTCATGGCAACTGCTGGGAGTGTGGTTATTGTAGACCGATTTAATAAGGCAGGATACACAAAGGCAATTTACGATCGCCTTAAAAATCCTTTCAAACTAAACATCGAGATTGATCAGTCAAAGAAAGAGCGTCAAGTAGCCCAAATTACACAGACGGAATATTTTCAAGACTTACGAAAAAAGGCGAAAGAACTTAGGAGTAAAAAAACTCAGGTTCATGAGACTAAGAAAAGCCCTCAAACCTCTGGAACTTCCGATACAGAATATTTGCAACAGATGCATGACAAGGTAAAAAAATTGAAAAGCCGGGCAAATAAAACAGACAAATAATCTCTAATATCATGCCTGGAAAATTACATATAACGTATAGAACTTCCGAACCAAAGGTTTATACGGCAGTTACAATCTTTTTATTAATATTAATTTGTGGACATGATATAAGCTGTTAATTTATATATTTTAGTTTTATAAGTAATTTATCCACAAAAACAATACCAATATCTTTGGTAGAACTCTTATTTATCCATATCTTGTGTGGTTATTTTTTCCATTGTCTGCGCGTAACTCCTATTATATTCAGGCTTTCTTCAGCTAAAAACCCAACATCAAATCAGAGTGAATATGAAAACTAATTTTTCCCTAAAACTTGCACCGCTTTCTTTAGCTACATTGCTAGAAATATATGTTATTGCTGCTTTCCCTCAGACGTTAACGGCTCAGTCATCACCGCCTCTACTTACTCAAAAATTGGCTGGAGGCAATGAAGTATTTGAGAGAAAAATCAATTTCAAGCCTCCTAAAGTTGGAGCGCCTGACAATCGCAAAGGAGGGGCATCGCGTCGCGGTGTGATGTGTAGCCAAAATCACAAGAACCTGAAGGCATTACTACCAGCAAGTACCCTTGGCTTGACTGTAGAAAAATATCCAACTTTCTTTGTATATATTCCTTCAGTTTCTACGCAATTAGCAGAATTCGAGTTACGGGAGAAAAATAATAGTACTGTAGTTTACAAAACGAGATTTACACTTCCAGCAAGTTCTGGTATTGTTAGCTTCAGCCTCCCTACTAACAAAAGCTTACAACCTCTAGAAATTGGCAAAAATTATAAATGGTCATTTTCCATCATTTGTGATTCTCAAGATAGTTCTGAAGACATTTTTGTAGAAGGTTGGGTACAAAGAATCGAACCAAGTTCTACTCTGGTTAGTCAGTTAGAGAAAGCAACATCACGCGATCGCCCCTCCTTATATGCAGAGGCTGGCATTTGGTACGAAACTCTGACAACATTGGCCCAACTGCGTTATTCTAATCCTCAAGATTTAACTTTAGTAGCTGATTGGAAAGAGCTATTAGAGTCAGTTGGACTTAATAGTATTGCGAAAGAGCCGTTAGTTGAAACTTCAATGAAGTATAAAGCCAAATCGGCGATTTAACTTTAGTTCTAGTAGTCCGCCAAGTCAACAATGCTTAGTTTGTAGCGAGCGCTTCAGCGCTCAAATCAAAGACTAAAGTCCTTAATACAAACTTATGCACCCATCAAAGTTAATGTGATGGACTACTAGCACTAAGTAGGCAATACCAAAATACATACAGCACTTGCGTCTGTTATGAGGTACATCCTCAAAGCTGAAAGCTATGATAGGAAAGGAGCAAGAGGAAAACTATATTGCATAATAGCCGGAAGCGCTGTAATTATTCCGTATTTTTTTCCACAGATGCAGTCCTTGGTATTATCTACCAAGGACTGCCAATCATTGTAAAGGCTGCCCAGTAATACGGATGGGATAAATTTAAATCTCCCAGTTCTGATAGTTCTGGTGGTAAAGGCATTTCTGTCCTTAACCCAGAGGAGCGCAGTTGTCCTTGCTTAAACTGAACTTGCCCTTTAAGCATTCTTATTTGCGCTTGCCTAAGAGCTTCAGCTTTAATCGGTGCTGTTTTCAAATGCGTATAAAATTCTGTCATCAACGCTAAAGTCCCAGCATCGCTAACATACCACAAACTACCCATTGCCGACTTGACTCCCGCTTCCAAAGCTAACCCTGAAAAGCCTAGTTCTGCTTGCCGATCGCCCAAGGCAGTTCTACACGCACTCAATACTAACAAATCTACTGTAGGAACATTCAATTGCAACTGTCGCAACTGGTTTAAGTACAGCTTCTTATTCCAAAATTGAATATAGGAGTTACTAGCTGTTCCTGCTTGGAAGGCTCCGTGAGTTGCCAAGTGAACAATTTTGTAAGGTTGCCGTTTTCGTTGCGATCGCAAGTTATTTAAAGTAAATTTATCGTTTAGGAAGCGTTCCCCCCCGCGATTTTCCACAATTGTAGATAACTCTATAGGTACAGCAGGCAAAGGATCGAAGTCTTTGAATTGGGAAGCTCCCATTGCCAAAACTGAAGATTTACGGATGTCAGTATAACGAGTGTCTATCAGACTGAAGGCTGGAATTAAACTGATATTATAGTTTTCTATCAAAAATTTCTGACCATCATGCAATGCTGCCAAAGGTAAAGAGCGCAAGCCAGTACCTACGCAAAAAACTAAAGTATCTATATTTTGGGCTTTCAGGTCTTTTTCAATTGGAACAATTAACCACTGATAAAGTTGTTGTGCAGAAGCTAGGTAGCTCGTAGTATCAACTTCTCTAGGATTGCTAAGTTCAGCTTGAAACTGCTTAGTTACTTTGGGCAAAGCATTTTGATCGGCTGCTGATATGCTCTTATGAATCGGGTTATTTTTCGCAGTTACCAAAAGTATTTCTAGCTGTTTATTTGTTGGTATTAGATAGACAACAGCAGATTTTTTTCCAGTTTGATTTTCAATTTCCTGAAGTTTGTTCCTAATAGCCTTAGAAGTCATTAATTCATTAGCATAATTTGCACCTAAATAATTTTCATAAAGCTTTTTCCATATTTTTTCTTGTTCAGCTACGGCATCTCTTGGTAGTGGTACTTGAGTAGTTGAATTTTCTAAACTTATATTAGACCTCTTGCAAAACTCTTGTTTACACTCTCGTAAGAGAGCTTTTTCCCTAACCCTTTCCCCTACTTCTGCAATAAGTCTATTATTAGTAACTTGAGAGAACGTAATAGTCTCAGCTTTTACTGAGATGGGACTAATTATTTTTGTAATTAGAAATATTATGGCTAAAAAATTAATTTTATTCATGACTGCTGACACCGGGTTAATGTCTGTTAGTATTTCATGTGATAATTTGTTTAGCGATCGCTTCCAGAATCTGACTGAAAGGATGATTGGGGTAGCGTAAGCAGAAGATATCCCTACTGGCTAGGTGAACTACTTCTTCTGATAGAGGCAAAATGCCCGCTACTGGCGCGTTGTAATTTATTTCTACCTGTCGCCGTAAAGTATCAAAATCTAAACTTGGCAGTGCTTTATTCACAACCATTAGCATCTGGGGCACTTCTAATTGACGGGCTACATCGACAGTTACAGCCGTACCCTGGAAATCTTGATGATCTGGGCGCAAAATGATAATCAAAGCATCGGAAATGGTAATCGAGAGTAAAGTCTCTTCATTGAGTCCAGGGTGAGTATCAATAAATAGATATTCTAAATTTAGTCTGTCGATTAGTTCTTGAAAGCCGTCATGTAGCAAGCCTACGTCATATCCCTCACGTAGAATTCTGGTAATTTCACCCAGATTGAGAGAGGAAGGGATAAGGTAAATAGCGCTGTTTTTCTTAGCTACCTCTTTCAAAGCAAAAGTAACATCATAGGCTGTATCCTCGACATCACAGCGCCCCCATAAATAATCATTAAGGGAAAGCTCCATCATTTCCTCATCGAAACCGAAAAGGACATGAATACCTGGAGATTGGATGTCAGTATCAACGATACCAACCCGATGCCCATAACGAGCAACAGTAGCAGCCAGATTCGCAGTTATATTTGATTTACCAGTGCCCCCCCGAAATGAGTGGACAGATATAATTTTAGGCATGACACATCTTATACCATATACCGTTTGGGATTTTACAGGACTTACGCATACTTAAAAACGTAGACGCATTCGCGGAGCGTCTCGTAAAGAAGCCAGAGCATTGCGGTGAGTCTATTCATAGTGGGGTTCTCCACGTTGTAGCGATTGGCACAAGATAGAAGAGTAAGAGTTTGGGAGGTATTTTGCGTCAGTCCTGATATCTCTAGAACTTGCGAATTGTATTATTTACCCACTAATATGACCACCGATCTATCTCCTATAAACAATCCGTGCTGGTTTTGCAGTAATGGTTCCGTCTCTGGTGCCCAACTTTCCTCTGGAGGAGTGGCACCAGTGTTAACACAAACATGCCACTGCATTTCCTGAGGAAGTCTTGGTATTTCAAACCAATGACTTTCCCAATGCATATTCATCGCCACATATATGTAATTGTCCGTTACCGTCCCCTCTTTAGCGTGTTGACCACAAAGCATAAAAGCCACGATGCGACTTTCATTAGACCAGTCAGCGTTCCATGCTTGAGTTCCATGCCAAGTAATATCGCTATAGCCACTGCCGACATAATCCACATTGCGAAAGTGGTATTTATTTCTCAGCACAGGATGGGCGTTACGAAAAGCAATACAGTCTTTAAAAAACTTAAACAAATCTGCATGAGATTCCAATAATCTCCAATCCAGCCAGTTGAGTTCGTTATCGTGGCAATAAGTATTATTATTTCCGTATTGTGTCCGCCCTACCTCATCCCCCATGAGGATCATTGGCACTCCTTGGCTAACCATCAACATAGCCACAGCATTTTTTATCTGTCGTCGGCGCAAGGTGTTGATATCTGGATTGTCAGTCTGACCTTCCCAGCCACAATTCCAGCTTTCATTATCATTAGTACCATCGTTGTTATTTTCACCATTGGCTTCATTGTGTTTCTCATTGTATGAAACCAAATCCATCAGCGTAAAACCATCATGGCAGGTAATGAAATTAATCGAAGCTGTCGGGCCACGGTCAGCCCAAGCATAGAGATCCGGTGAACCTTGTAGTCGCTGTGCCATGTCTCCCGCCAGCCCTGGTTCACCTTTAAGGAATTTACGAATAGTGTCACGGTACTTACCATTCCACTCTAACCAACGTCCAAATGCTGGAAAAGAGCCGACTTGGTAGAGACCACCTGCATCCCAAGCTTCAGCAATTAGTTTGCAGTTAGCGAGAATTGGGTCAAACGCAAGACTTTCTAACAGTGGTGGGTTAGAGAGTGGTGCGCCCCAAGGGTCACGTCCTAGAATCGCCGCCAAATCGAAGCGGAAGCCATCAATGTGATACTCAGCAGCCCAATAGCGCAGACAGTCGAGTACCATATTGCGAACAATTGGATTATTACAGTTGAGAGTGTTACCAGTGCCACTAAAGTTAAAGTAGTAACCCTCTGGGGTCAGCATATAGTAGGTTTTGTTGTCGATTCCGCGAAAGGAAATCGTCGGCCCATACTCGTTACCTTCTGCCGTGTGGTTGAAAACAACATCTAGAATTACTTCAATGTCATTTTGATGCAGAGTTTTAATCAACGTTTTGAGTTCATCAACTTGCATCCCATATTTGCCTGTAGCTGCATAACCAGCTTTCGGCGCAAAAAAGCCGACAGTACTGTAACCCCAGTAATTTAGTAGTAGTTCTCCTGTTTGGGGGTTAGGGCGGCTGTTTTCAAATTCATCAAATTCATATATGGGCATCAGCTCAATACAGTTGACACCTAGCTCCTTAAGATAGGGGATTTTGTCACGGATGGCAGCAAATGTCCCTGGATGCTTCACTCCAGCAGAAGAATGTTGAGTAAAACTGCGGACGTGCATCTCATAGATGATCAAATCTTCAGTAGGAATTTGTAATGGACGCTCGCCTTCCCAGTCAAAGTCATCAAATGCTAAACGCGATCGATGCTGATATATATTATCCCAGTCGGGTTTTTCTCCCCAAATATCTCTGCCACCGATGATTTTGGCGTATGGGTCTAGGAGAATTTCGGTGGTGCCAAAGCAGTGTCCTTGTTGGGGGTTGAAAGGCCCGTCCATGCGGTAGCCGTATTCGAGGTTTTCGTAATCCAAATCAAATACGGTCATGCTGAAGACATTACCAATACGAAACTCTTCTGGAAACGGAATTTCTGCCATTGGTTCAAGAGCGTGCTTTTTGAACAGTACTAAAGTACAGGATTTGGCATGACGGGAAAAGATAGAAAAGTTAACGCCTCCTGGTACTAAGGTTGCTCCAAAAGGAATCGGACTACCGGGACGTAGCTTAAAGTTTTCGTAACTATGGGTGGGATGGATATCAATTCTCTGCATTTATAGCTCCTATCGGGCTAGTACAAAAAAGCTGAAGTATGCAGTATGAAATAAATAAACCAGCACTGTAAGTCTTTTGGAGTTTTGTGATAGGTTATTTATTTGTACCGTAATTATGGGGAGTTCGTAGTAATCACCTTAATGCTTGAGGAAGGGCTAAACCCGGATTTCTCACAAGCTATTACGTGTCTTTGACCTGAACTTTGATATTGAAAGTTTCTAAGGCTTCATCAAGGGTGTTGCGAGTCTGAAAAAAGTCGAGAAATCCAGTCATGGACATTGTGTCCTGAATTTCTTCGGAAAGCCCTACCAAAATGATCTGTCCGCCTTTGGCAGATAATTCTCGGTACAGCGACAGCAGCATCCTTAAGCCAGCACTGGACATATAAGGTACATTAGTCATTTCCAGAATCATTCTGGTTTCAGGTTGGGCTAGTGGTAAAATCCGCTCTTGAGCTAGGGGAGCTGTATTGGTGTCTATATCGCCGACTATTTCTACCACTGTTATTGGTGTGAGTGTATTCAGATCAGCCTGGTCTTGACCGACAGCCGTTTTTAACAGTGTTACTGGCAGCAATTCGATGTTAATTGTCATAATGTATTAATCTCAAATTTCAATAAACACAATAGTTTTGTCCGGTGTCCACAAACTAAAATCTGATACCTGCGGGGCATCCTAAGTTTTAAAGTAGCGATCGCACTCTTGGACTCTTATTTATGCGATCGCCTGTTGAGTCCTTTTGATTTCACTAATTCGGGACAATTCGGACTTTAATTTTTATTTGTTCTTGAGTATCGGGGAGCTTTACTGTTAATGCATTTGCATCAAAATCACTATACTCTTGCTCATTTGCCCATACTTGACCAATCCGCACGCTTCCAGGTGGCAAAATATCTGGTTGCACCCGCAGGATGTTGTCTTTAAATGCTCCCGGCTGTGGCTTAAAGTAAAGGTCGATTGGTTGCTTAGTAATTAGTAGGTTGGTATAAACTACCGATAAATAGCTCAATTCGGTTGAGTGATAACCGCTCATTGAGTGGCTACCTTTAAGTCGCTCATTACCCATCAAATAGGGCAAACCGTTGGCCAAAACGTTGAAGTAAACACCGCCGTCATCATGGTCGAGGAAGAAAGCATTATAGAAAGCTGACGCTTCGCGGGCGTGACGTAAGTATTCCGGCTCTTGGGTTATGCCGTGTAGAATCAAGTAGGCTAAAATTGCTTGCTCTTGCTGCCACCAAGCTTTCCGGTCGTGCCAGACGAAGCGGTATTCTTCTTCGCCTTCGCCCAGTGTTCGCTCTACAACATCATACCAGCCTCCGCGCTGGCGATCGCTACCTGCATTTGGCATCAGTGCAGCAATTTTTTGTGCCAAATCTGCATATTCAGCTTTGGGTTTGAGGCTTTGCATCCGCATCAGATTCCAGGCTATTTTGAGGTTGTGGCCTACTACAGCGCGGTTTTGCTGCCATCCATAGGTGGTATCGTGGCTCCAATCTTCGTAGAACCTTTCTTGGACAAATGGGCTATTTTCGTAATCTGGGAAGTATTTAGCGATCGTGTCAAAAGTATATTCCAGCATATCGGCGTATTTTTGTTCGCCAGTTGCTAGCCACAAATTGATTAGATAAGCTGGTGCGTGATCTCCTACTGAGTTCCAGTTTTTGCGGGCGCGGTTTGCACCAAGGGATTCTGCACGCGGATCTAAAGTTAAGGGATCGATGTGAGAGAAATAACCAACGCCATCTTTATCTAAGAAAAAGCGGTCAAACAAATCGATAGTCATCTCTGCATCTTTAAGAATGCGGCGATCGCCAGTTATCCGATAAGTTTGGATGGGGCCAGCTAGGGCATAAATTTGTTCATAGGCTGGGATGGCATCATAATCATCGCCAAATTCAGACGTTAGTAGTTTTTGCTCTCGGTTGCCTGTAACTTGAATACCGTGATACCAGTAAATTAAATCTTCATCTGGATCGTAAAATCTCATGTGCTGGCGCAGATACTCAGTACCTTTTTCCGCACCTTCTAGAAATCGGTCTTCTCCAGTTAATAGGTAAGCTGAGGCGAAACCATAAACTAAGCGAGAAATTGTATCAGTTTCTTGTAAGAAATCATCACGCTTTTTACTACCAGCCAAGTTGAGATAAGTGCGATATTCCTTATAATCAATCGGCTGTTCTGGATAGCCAAACTGCCATTTTAGATAAGAATCAGCAATTGAACGTATTTGTTTGACCCACCAATCTGGTTCTTCATGACGATATTTACTGGGTGCATCTCCCGGAAAAACAAGATATTTAACGTCAAATTTATAATCTTGTCCATAAGGATAGAAAACTCCATAAGCAAACACATGCTGACCAGGAGTGAGCATTTCACCAAACCGAGCAGTACAGTCGAGATAAGGTTCGTCTAAGTTTTGGCTAATCCGACCATAGGCGCTAGGGGTGAGGTATGCTTGGTATTCTCGTCCATCTGATGTTTTAATACCAAATGATTTTTCGCTGCGGTTAAAGTGGGTGACATAACCAGCGATCGTATCTGAAAATGAAAAACTCATGTGATCCATAGGGTTATCTCCAAGATTAGGTATTGGGTATTGGGTATTCAAACCTCAAGCAAATATTGAAATAATTTCTTTCCTAGTAATCAGTCACTAGCCTTCAAGCATTTGCTCCGACTTTTACCTTTTGTTCCTGCTTTTCAATTTCTTCTAGAAAAACTTCCATAAATTGGTCTACAACTCCTGGATGTTTTCCTGTTATCAAATTGCCATCAATGACTAAATCTGCGGTAACATCACCTTCATAAATAACTTCACCGCCTGCATTTTCTACATCACAAATAATATTGTGAGCGCAGGTAACTTGGCGACCTTGAATCAAATCTTTATCAGCACATAAAAGCCACAAAGAATGACAGATTGTACCAATCTTTACACCATCTGCATTCATTGCTTTTCTAAGAAAAACTACCGCCGGAGCTTGATTTTTCTGACCTTTCTTTACAGAAACTTGATATCTCAGCCGATCCATAGCATAAGCACCGATACAAATAATTCCTTTGTAGTTAGATGGATCTATATCATTAACTTCTGTGGTTACAACTACATGATCTTCAACTTCACCGTTATCGGGATTTGAACCGAATGTTAATTGTGGATTACCCCACAAATGAGAAATGTATTCTACTTTATAGCCTTGTTGAGGAAAGTACTCATTGAATTTGCGAAATTCAGTTTGGTCGAAATGTTCTTCAATAAGTACACCAATTTTTCCTTTTAAATCAGTTGTCATGGCTAGCTCACTTTTAATTATTTGTATGTATTGAATGCCAATTTGTTGATAAATGCAGACTGTAAATTTGTTCTATTTCATGTCAGCGAAATATGAAGAGGCGCTAATCAAGACGGGAGTGTTTGGTTTGTTGTTGGATAACTAAAAACGCGGCGATCGCACCCAGTGCCACTAAACCAGCGCCGAGGTAGAAAGCAGACTGAAAGCCTTGAGTTAACGCGCTTGCCAATACTGCTGGTGATTCACCTTGCGCCGCAATAATTCCTTTAGTGTGAGCGCTGGCAACTGCCACTAGCAACGCCAGAACTATAGCAGCACCTACCTGCTGACTAGTAGCCAGCAACCCGGAGGCTAGCCCGGCATCTTCATGTTTGACCGACATGAAAGCCGCAATAGTTAACGGGACAAAGGAAAGACCAGCGCTAGCACCGACAATGAGCGAAGCAGGTAGCACATGGATTAAATAACTGCCACCGACAGCAACTTGGGCGAAGAGTACCAGACCAATGGCCATTAAAAGCATCCCGGCTGTCAAAACAGGTTTGACACCGAACCGATTCACCAGTACCGAGGCAAAACCAGAGGAAGCACCACCAGCCAACGCAAAAGGTAAGAAAGCGAGTCCTGAGTTGAGTGCCGACAAGCCTAACACCTGCTGGAGGTAGAGTGAGATAAAGAACAAGGTACACAACGGGCCAGTGCCATGAACCAAAGTGACAAGGTTAGCTCCAGTGAGATTACGTAAACGAAAGATTCGTAACGGCACTAGTGGCGCAGGCGATCGCTGCTCAACGATAATGAAGCCGACGAAAAGTAACACACACAGCCAGAGTAATCCGAACGTCCGCGCCAAGTGTCCTTCAGCGTTCACGATTGTGAAGACAAGCAGAATTAGCCCTGTTGTACTACAGAAAGCGCCTGCTAAATCGAATTGCCGAGAATCCTTTTTCGTGACAGTCTCATTCAAAAATGTTGGAGCTAACAGAGCTGCTGCACCAGCGATCGGTACATTGACAAATAGCACCCATTCCCAACCCAGCATCCCAGTCAGTATTCCACCCAAAAGTACGCCAGCTGCGCCACCTGATGCACCCGTAGCCCCCCAAACTCCTAACGCGCGGTTGCGTTCCGAGCCTTCAGTGAAGGTCATGGTAAGAATCGATAACGCCGTCGGAGAGCTAAGGGCAGCGCCTAGACCCTGAAGACTACGTGCTGTAATCAGCATAGCTCCAGAAGTCGCAAGACCGCCCATCAGTGAGGCTAAAGAAAATAGAGTCAGTCCAACGATGAAAACGCGACGATGACCGAGTAAGTCTCCTGCACGACCACCGAGTAGGAGAAAGCCGCCAAAGGCAAGTGTGTAGGCGTTAATTACCCATTGGAGGTTCTGTTGTGAGAAATTGAAGGCTGACTGCATTGAGGGCAGAGCAACGTTAATAATTGATACATCAAGTACGAACATAAACTGTGTCGCACACAGCAGGATCAGCGCTAGCCAATGCCGGGAATCTGTTGCAGTCTTAGTGACCATAAGATTTCTTGGTACTTTTACATCTTTGAAAAAATGCGATCGCTATGGTTGTGTTGTAAAGACGACTTCGTACAAGTGAAAATCGTGAGGGAATTCTACAGCCTTCTCTACAGGAGCCATAAATTCCTGGCTTTTCAGAGCCGTTTCTAGTGCTTCCTTACTGCTCCACTGGGCGTAGTTTATAACTCGTGTACCATCCAAGCTTTTGTGGATATTCACAGATATCAAGCCCTCTTGCTTTTTAGCTTTTTCGATGTTGATTACTAGGTGATCTACTAAAAGCTGCTGCTCTTGAGGATTTTCAACTGTGAAGACGTTGATCACGGTAAGTAGATTAGCTTCTTCGCTGATGGTAGTCATTTTTGCTCTTAATCCCGAGTTAATACTAATAGGACTATTCGTTTTACAGAATTCTTGCGTAAATCCTAAACTGAATGAAAAAGATGGGGAAAGGGTAAGGGGTAAAGGTTTTTTCTTATTCCTTTTCCCCTTCTTGGTAAAAAGGTGCGTTATTTCGTTGTGTGTGAGGATCAGTATTATTGGTTCTTAATTCGAGAGCTGGGAAAAAGCCATTCCCTCTAGCTGAAAACAAAGTCCGCAGCTGAAAGTTGGTTGAACAAAACGCCAGTCACGTTTGCTAGGGATATCTCACCATTAATCCCGCTAGGTTGAGCAATAATACTTGTACTGCGAATATCGCCAAAGACAGGCAGTAGTTTCAAGTCATTAAACGAAGAGACACCACTAATTCCCTGAATGTAAATCTTGTCAATACCTTGTTCAAAATCTGCGATCGCATTTTTGGTATCGCTTAACGGTAGTAGACCAAAATCAGTTTGTTGCCTAGTGTCAAGAACTGCATCAGGTAATCTACCATTAGCAATCCAGAACTGATCGGCTCCAGCATCACCGTAGAGGAGATTGCCACCACCTTTGGAGATAATCAGAGTATCGTCTCCGTCACCACCAACAAGTTGATCGTTGCTACCGGCAATGAGAATATCATTTCCTTCGCCACCATCAAGAAGGTTATAACCTTTACCACTAGAGGCATCAAGCAGGTCATTTCCTTCTTCGCCAAATACGCGATCTTCCTCAGTAGCATAGAGTTCATCATTGCCCTCACCTGCATAGATCCGAAAACCGGGTTTCGGCCCTGGAACTTGGAAAGAACCAGTTATTGAAGCCGCACCTTTAAGGGGATCGCCTGGATTTGTACTGAGTTTGCCAGTTTCGGAGAAATTCAGCGTGCCAGTAGCACCTTTAAATTTGCCCTCTCCGCCAGTGAGAGTATAAGTACCAGAAGATGTGGATGTGAGTTTCTCAAAATCGACCATACCGTTAGCGTTATCAGTGGCAAACAACTTGTCGTCGTTGTTTCCTTGCAGCACTATCGAGCCAGTCGGTAAACCCTGTAAGCCAAATTTTGTTGGATCTGTGTTGAAGTTGAATTTGCCAGTAGCAAAGTCAGTCTGTCCGTAGACCAATCCAGTGAGTTTGTCCAAATCATAGGGAGCGTTAGTACTTTGCCATGACGGTGTTACCTGTACAAGGTTTGAGGCGATGCTTTTAAAGTTATTTTTCGTCTCGTAGTCGGCGTTAAAATTGTAAGTTGTTTGTGTGTTCTGGAAACCACTCTTATTTGGTCGATAAAAATCATCTCCATCACTTAAAAAGACAAGCTGTTTAGGCGAGATATTAGTTTGAGGTTTTAAAGGTGACACTACAGGTAGTGGTTCAAGTTCTGCTGGTGTAATTGAGACTGCCAACGACTCGACTTTTCCAGTACCAAAGTTACCGAAGGAGTACTCACTTCCTGGTGCCACATAGACAAAAGTATCTGGCTGTGCCAACCTAACTTCATTATTGATTTTGAAAGATAATTCTCCCTCTTTAACATAAAATACCTCAGAGTTCTCACTTTTAATAGGTGTAGGAAAATCATTGGTGGAACGAGCAATTTGGCCCCGAATATCACCTTTTTTATTTCCTTCAGTATCTATCTCGAAATAGAATTCGCTCTCTTCTCCTGGTAAACCACTATTTTTGACGAAATCACTCAAGGTAGTGGGAATTTCCTTCTCTGTGAGATTCCAGACACCACTAATGGTCGCAGACTTATCTGGATTCAAAGTGATACTTAACTCCGTTTCATCTTGATGAACCGGGTCTAAAATACTAAATACGTCTGAACTATTGCTGCCGCGTTTACCTGAATGAATATGAATCCCAATGACATCATCTAGCTCACTACCAAGAGTTTGGGGAGTTTTATCTGCTACTAATTCCCCAAAATCCAAACCTGTAACTGTCAATTTATATTCAAGCTCTCCTGCCTGATTTAATTGGATATTAGCAGTTCCAGTTGCTAGCGATTCTGTATGCTCTACCACCTGATTACTATTTAAATAGGAGCTAGCAAAGGTATTAGTTGTTTTGGGTGCAAGGGAAAATTGGTTATATGAAGGGTGATTACCTAAATAGTCTGCTGATTCTGCAAAACTAGTCAAAGAAGTGTACTCAACTCCAAACGGCCCAGAAATTTTTGGTCGCTCGCTTGCAGTCCAAATACTAAAACCATCAATGCCAGCCACTTGGGCTTTTAGCTTTTCCTCCAGCCCCGCAGGCGCGTCATCTGGAAGCACCAAAACATACTTGGGAGTGCCTTCACGCGGTGTATACCCAGGAAACGCTATACCTTTAGGAAAGGATTCGCCACGATAACCAGTTCGCTGCCCAAATTCGATAAATCCAGGGTTTATTCCAGGAGGTGGAGCGGGAATTGGGTCATTTCTATCTTTGACTGGCTCACCCGCAAATCCAAATAAGAAATCTAGCCCACCAGGAGTTGTGAGTGAAAGAATTCTCGCTCCTTCATTTGTTCCTGATTTAGCCTCTGTAGAGTCAGGGTTGGAAAATCCATGAGGTCTCAATCTTGGACCAAATATCAAAGTTCCAGCAGGTACTGCATCCAAAACAAAAGATTTGTCGCTTCCTGGAACCCCAGCTTCATCACCTAAAAAGAAATTAACACTTCCTTCTTCTACAAAAAAAGCCTCGTGTTCGTAATTATGGATGTGTGGTGGTGGCCCACCTCCTGGTGGAACAAAGAAATCAAATGCATTGAACGCAAAATTCGTTTCTTGTGATGTTGCTAAAAGTGTGTATAAATCACCAGAAGTATAAAGTGCTGGACGTTCATTTAATGGAGCATCTTGGGGAACAAATAAGTAGTCATCGACAACTCCAAGTGTATTCAGAGATTGAATACCATTTGAAGTTTGATGCTCAGACGAGTGAGTGTGATCTGGCTCTTCTGAATGATTTTGCTCGTTGGGGGAATGGATTGGTATAGAACCGATTGGATGTGTCATGTGAGTTTATTCCTTTTAGTTAATCTTGTATTCAAGAATTTGTAGTAAAATTTTTGGCTGTTCGATTATCGAGATATACCGGACAATATTTGGTTGAAGCAGAAAGGATGTGGGTACACTCGCTATTGCTATATAGCAGTTCTATTTGAGTTGTGAAAATCATTTTACTTAATAAACTGTAAAAGGCGCGAAGAGTAAAAGAAAGAGGAGATTTCACAAATAATTTAGGACTGCTACATTAGATAGCTTTTAAATCTGCACACCTGTTGCAGATGCATCTGGATAAACTCGCCATTCGTAAATCTTATCGCCATCAAAACGATAGATATCGACACAAGGAACTTGAACAAATCGCTTGTCTTGTTTATGGATATAATTAGCATCCATTTCTAAAATAATGGTGTTGCCAATTTCCCAAATTCCTCGTGTATTGTGGGTTGTGAGTTTGAGAGTTTTATAGATATGACTTAACAAATCTCGACAGGCTTCTGGCCCAATTACAGGATCATTTGCACCGACTTTGTAAAGTAAATTGGGGGTAAAGAATGTCATAAACTGATCCCAATTTTCGGCGTGTAAAGCCTCATACATTTTTTCCAGCGTTTTCGTCAATGAACCGCCAGAAGTAGCAGATTTTGGCTGTGCTTCATTGTTATCAAAGACGAATACCGGATCGATATTCATATAAATCCGCAGTTCTTGGACTTTATCGCCTTTGAAAACAATTGTGTCGCAGCAAGGAAGTGTAAAAACTTTACCATCATGGCGAATGTAGGTGACATCCATTTCACAAACAACTGTGTCTCCTACTTCCCACATATTCTTAATATGGTGGTAAACTTTGGCAACCGTTTCCAGGAAACTAACAGAAGAGTCTCTAATACCTTGTGGCCCATAAGCAACGGGGAAGTTGCTAAATTGATAGTGGGCATCTTCGGTGTAGAACTTAACGAAGTTTTCTACATTCATCGATTCGCCAGCTTGAAACATCCGCCGAACAATTTCAGATTTCGTACCAACAAATGTCTGTGAATGTGCGACTACCATTGTTTTTTCCTCGTGATTATTTTTACTTTCAATGATCTGTTTTAGATGTTGAGCAGCTTGAGCGATCGCTTCTGGTTGAGCAGCTTTAATAAACCATTGGGCTTCTACTTGCGCGAGGGCTTTGTCACTAGTAGGCTGCAAATTTATTGTGTAAGTTAGAATTGGCAAAGAGCCAGAATTACCATTTGAAGGTAGCGTCACCTGGTTACTCAATTCACCAGTAAAAAGTGGATGATCCACCACAATGAATGTTACTTTTCCAGCTTGCTTGTCTACGATGACTCTTTCTTTCATCTGCATTCCCGGCGTTCTAATTTCGCGGAGAATGCCATTGTCATATCTCTCTAAAATCTTCAGTTCTTCAACTACATGGGGAATATATGGTTGGGGGTTTTGCATTTTGTCCATCAAAACATCCCAAACAGTTTCTAAAGGAGCATTAACGGAAACACTGTATGTAGCGTAAAGTCCCTGAGCATTTGATTTTGGTTTCTGAGAATTTAAAAACCAGTAATTTGTCCCATTAGCTTGGTTATATTCTGCCTCTGCTCTAGTAAAGTTTTCTTTGGCTTTACGAGTAACTTGGTTGAATTCTAACTGTTCCCCATTTGGCCCTTTGCAGTAGAATAGTGCCCATCCTTCAAAATCGCCAGTAAAGTCTGTCTTGGCAAATTGGGGGGCAAGTTTTTTCATTTCTTCTGCCGAGTTAGCCCTAATAACACGGTTAACAACTACCTCAGTCAGCCCCCGTCTTTGACATTCCTCTTCTAATTCTTTCGCAAAAACATCAATATCTACATCATCTTTCACATAGAAGGAAAGGTGCGGTGCATTGGTGTAACCAACAGAGGAAGGTATTTTTTCAAAAGCATTCGGTGCAGCAAATGTTAACTTAGCATCTCGGAAATGAATGACTTCAACTACTGTATTGCCAAAAGAAATGAATCTGACATCTAAAGACATGTCTGAACCATCTCTAATGTTGGCAACTCCTAGAGACTTTGGATTGATCCCTTTTTCAATGGCCTCAACCTCCTCTTTTTGAAACATCAAATTGTGCAATGCTTCGCCGTAAAATCCATTTCCACCAATAGCGACTTTACCTCCCAATACTTCAAGGTAAAATTCTAAAGATTTTGGCATGTCATAAACTGTGATGCCAAAATGTTGTACACCTTGCAGGTAATGACCTAATCCAGACTTACCATTTTGTTTATTCTGCTTGCCGTTCATTAGAGAAACTACGTCCTCCTTAAGTTGATTTGTCGCGCCTACTTTCATAATTAAATCCGCAACATTAGAACTACATTGACCTGCTAGAGTCATCTTGCTGTCATAAACAAAGGTGTAAGCAGTTCGCTCTGGAAATGGTAAAAGCCTTTGTATGTAATTAGCCTGGTCTTGGATAGCAGCAATATATTGTTTAGAAGCAAAGAATGTTTCCATTTCCAGAGGATTGGCAAAAGCAATTTCAAAGGCAGCTTCATACTGCTTCTCTGAGGCTTCATAATGAGATACTCCAGGCGCATCTGGGCGAGAAGTATCTACTTCCTCCAACAAATGCAGTCGGAATTTTAGGACAGAATCACTTTGGATAACAGCTGGTGCAAAGCTATCTGTCATATATCTGCGAAAAGCTTCCACGCTCACAGCATCAGATTTCTTCACCATTACATGGAACTTAATTACACCCAGTTCTCCGTTGGGATCTCCTGAGGGGATGCTATCAATATAGGTTTTAGAATTGCCAGAATTAGTTATGTAACCAACTGCTTTGCTGAATATGTTGTGCTCGTCATCCATGAGAATGGCGGCAGATTTGAACCATATATCGCGTTCAGCTTCTGTCTCAAAGGTTAATTCGGCAATTGCAGTAAACTGCTCTTCTTCAGTACAGGTATAATCTACCTGAGCAACTTTCGGCCAAATGCCACCTTCATTTTTAGCTAGGTGAAACTGCCAGTATTGATGCTGTCCTGGAAGGCGGGCACAGAGGGGGCCATGTACGTTTCTCCAGTAATCATCGAAAAGTTCTAGGGAAATGCCTTTGCGTTTCCATAACAAAATATAGAGGGCTAGCTTGCCTTTTTGGTCGCGGATTGAGTAATCAACTCTTCTCATTGCTGTTGTCATTACCTTTTTCCTTGTTTCAAAAATCTTATTAAGGATGCCGAAGCAGCCTGCAACTTTATTGAATCCCGCGTAAACGCACATGAACAAAAGAATTTCTGCAATTTCTTCGTAAGTAGCTCCCTATTTGAGAGCTATAGTTATATGTTTTGTAAAAGGATTACCGGAAGCTTGATGATTTTGGTTGACAATATCAACTGCGATCGCAATCAGCGCTTTAGCCTTTTGGTCAATTAATCGCAGACCCCATATTTCACCATCTACACGAGTAACAAAGTAACCATTCGGGTTAATACTTTTTAAATTTACAGTTTCAACTCATGCAAGCATTTTTGTATACCCGCTTGTCTGTCTAGGCTGTAGCGATCAGTTTCAATAATCCACTGGGAGCAAAAACATCGCGGTAGAAAGTCAATTGCTCAGTTTTGAGGTAACATCCGCCTCTGTGACCACGGCGAATCCAAGTAACATTTCCCTTAGCAAGTGTTTCGTTGGTTTCATCATCTACACACTTCCATTCAAAGAAGGTAACTTCACCATGAAACATGACGATTGGCCAACACATTGTTACATCTGGTTGAGCAATTAATGCCCACCAATGTTGTTCGCGCTCTTTTTGCTGTGCTAACCCCTGATAGGGGCCATCCTGGCAAAAATAAACCAAATCTTCACGATATTCACCAGTTAAAATATCGCCTCGTCCCTGCCTTAATGCCTCACAATGGGTTGGCCACCATTCTTTATTCTCTTCTTCAATCTGTTCAACAGTATAACTAGGACTGATCTGTGGCAATATCCTTTCTTTCATTCCTACAAACTTTTCGCCATCTTCTATCAGTTTTTTCGCTACATAAGCAGTTACAAGTCCCGGACGAGAATAATCTGCTGACAAATTTTTATAGTAATTAGTACGTTTATTAATGAATGTGTTTGCAGTGTTTTGGGAACCATTGCCTAAACCATTCGAGTTAGATATAAGTTTTTGTTCAAGCATAAGACAAACTACGTCCTCCTTTAGTTGATTGGTTGCACCGATATTTGCGATCAGTTCTGCAACTGTAGAACTCCGCTGACCCGCCAGCGTCATCTTGCCGTCGTAAACAAAAGTGTAAGCAGTTCGTTCTGGAAATGGTAGAATGCGCTGAACGTACTGAATCTGGTCTTGAACAGCAGTTGCATATTCTTTAGAGGCAAAGAATGTTTCCATTTCCAGAGGATTGGCAAAGGCAATTTCAAAGGCTGCTTGATACTGCTTATCTGGAGATTCATAATGAGATACCCCAGCCGCATCTGGGCGGGAATTATCTACTTCTTCAAACAAATGCAGCCGGAACTTGAGGACAGAATCACTTTGGATAACAGCTGGTGCAAAGCTATCTGTCATATATCTGCGAAAAGCTTCCACGCTCACAGCGTCAGATTTCTTCACCATAACGTGGAACTTAATCAGACTCAGTTTGCCGTTGGGATCTCCTGAGGGGATGCTATCAATATAGGTTTTAGAATTCTCAGGGCTAGAGTTATAACCGATCGCTTTGCTAAATATATTGTGCTCGTCATCCATGAGAATGGCAGCAGATTTAAACCAAATATTACGTTCTGCTTCTGACTCAAAGGTTAATTCGGCAATGCCATTAAACTGATCTTCTTCCGGGCAAATATACTCAATACCTTTAATAGTTGGCCATAAACCACCTTCATTTTGAGACAGATGGAACTGCCAGTATTGGTGCTGGCTTGGTAATCGCGCGCAGACTGGGCCATGAACATCTCTCCAGTAGTCATCGAAAAGTTCTAAGGAAATTCCTCTCCGTTTCCACAAAAGAACATAAAAGGCTACTTTACCTTTTTGATCGCGGATTGCATAATCGGCTTTTCTAGTTGTTAACATCATTGCTGCTCTCCTTTGCCCACATCTTCTGTCTTAATTGAGGCGAAATATTAGGTTTGGGAACTAAGAATCTCATTGAGGCTACCAAAGCAACCAGCAACCTTATTGAAACCCCCATAAACGCACATAAATAAAAGGAGTTCTTCTATCTCTGCAACAGTGGCTCCTTGCTTGAGAGCCATTTGCACATGTGCCCCGAACGGACTACCTGGGCCTACTTGATTTTGATTCACAACATCTACTGCGATTGTAATTAGAGCTTTTGTTTTTTGGTCGATTAAAGGTAGACCCCATGCTTCACCTGCTACACGGGTGCAAAAATCACCAAATTTAGCGTTGATACTTTTTAAACCCTCTTGAACGTCTTGATCGTCCAAAACTGCATTTTTACATTCCATTTCATTCTTGGTTAGATTCATATTTCTTGTAAATCCTTACTGTAGATTTGCACTTGCAAAAGGAACTCTTTAAAGAGTTATTTTTCTCATCAACTATTAAAAAAATCTTTTTTTCCCAGTTCATCTCATAAAGATATGACTTCTATCCTTATTGAAATTTTGTTTGGGGTTGATGTAACCATGCATTTAATTTAAGATAATTCCCCAGTTTTCTAAGCATGAAAAAGTCTTAGGTAGTAAGGGATTTTTCAAAAAAATGTAGTTAAATTTATGTAAAATAGGTCAGTAAACGTCTGAAAAGGTCATGTTAACCTTTTGGGCAAGATGATTGATTTCATCCTTTCATACCTTTCACCGCAATTTTGCGTTTTTCTCCCTGAATGCCTGAAAACGCCTATTTATCGTAGAATAAAATTGCGATCGCCTATTCAACATGAATTCGCAAAACCCTTTCACAGTAAGGATTTACGTGTTGCGGATAAGTCCAATAGTTAGGGTTTAGATTTGAGTCAATTTAGCCGATAGTGTTTACAAAAATAGTCCAACATTTTTGACAGGACTCGACAAATATCAGCTTAACTATTTACTACTAATTTATTTCTTTTACGTTTTATTATTTTTTTAACTGTTTTATGTTGATTTAAAATCTTTAAAGATATTTGTCGGAGAATTGCCATATTATGAGAAGCATTATTCTTTCTAATTCGAGAATCATCTTCATCAAATGCAATATCCAATGTCTAATTTAATTGATTTTCAATTAAACTGTATTTTTATTTTAAAATCTCTTGCACAGCAAGGGTTTTAGCGGTTAGGGACATCCAAAAATTAAATTACTTAATTCCTACATCCAACGTCACTATCTAATTCTTTCTCCCTCTGCCTCCTCTACTCCCCCTGCCTTCCAAAACGATTGATTGATTATTTTTTTAGTTAGAAGTCCCTTATGTGGCGGCAAACGTCAGCTTGGTAATCTTACCCCTGTTAACAAGTTTAAATATTGCGGACACTCACACAATGGTATTCTTGACCGTCGAACTCCAGATAATTGATGGTTATTTCCACGCTTATTTCTCGACCATCTTGAGTAAGGTGAGTAGATTCAAAAGTGAAAGAGTTTTTATGTCTAAATTCTTGCCATTTTGACTGCCAAGTAACTGCTGGAAAATTTGGGTCAATATCATGAACAGTCATACTTAGCAGTTGTTCGCGGGTATAACCCAGAATACGATAAGCTGCTTCATTCACATATACAAACTGGGCATCCGAATTTACAAAATATATAGGATATCTAAATTTGTCTAAATAAAACTGGCTTAGTCGCAGTGCTGACTCTGCTTTTTGGCGAGCTTTTTGGGAAACTTCGCTAAGGATAATTTGCTGTTGCAGACGTACATTTTGCTCCGTGAGTTGCGTTTGCAGCCTGCGGATAGTCAGGTTATTCTCAACACGGGCAAAAACCTCTTCTTCACTAAACGGCTTGGTGATGTAATCCACTCCTCCGACGGCAAAGGCTTTAACTTTGTCGAGTACTTCATCCAAAGCACTGATAAAAATCACCGGGATGTCGCGGGTTTTCTCTGAAGCTTTCAGATGTTGACAGACTTCATAGCCATTCATATCTGGCATCATGATGTCGAGCAAAATTAAATCGGGTGGGGCAGCTTGCGCTGTTTTTAAAGCTGTTTGCCCGTTAATTACTCTGCGAATTTCATACCCCAGCTGAGTTAGCATGGCAGATAAAAGTCGCAGATTGTCTGGAGTATCATCAACAAGTAGAATGTTTGCTTTGAGTAGCTGAACCTGATTTTTATCCATTTTGTTCTGGTTGTGTTAAATCAATGACTTTATCAATGCGAAAGTTATTGACCCAATCAGCCAGGGCATTAGCCAGAAGTACAGATTCTTCAGGAATTTGCTCAATCAGGCTGAAAATCAACTTTTCATCTGTACGTAGTGCTGCTTGGTGTAACTGTGCTATCCACCCAGAGGGCATTTTAGCCAACGCTTTTTCTAATGAGAAAAGCTCAAGGTCAGAACTTTCTGCTAATTGGATTTGTTTAGGTGCTTCTTGTTCATAGACATAACGCACCCCTAAATATTTCGCCATTTTTTTCAAAATTACTTCTTCTCGGAAGGGCTTACGCACAAAATCGTTACAGCCTGTAGATAAAACCACAGTTCGTTCCTCATCAAAGGCACTAGCAGTCAGAGCAATGATCACAGTAGCATGACCTTTTAAATGAGCCTTGATCTGTTTGGTGGCTTCATACCCATCCATCACTGGCATTCGCATATCCATCCAAATTAAATGCGGTTCCCAGGTTTCCCAGATGCTTACTCCTTGTTTACCGTTTTCAGCTTCACGCACCTCGAAGCCAAGCGATGCGAGCATTTTGACTAGGAGTTGGCGATTCTCCCATTTATCCTCTACTACTAAGATTCGGTATTTCGGTTGATTAGCCTCTAGACCAATTACTCGCTGATATAACTGTCGAGTTTGAATTTCAGTTATTTCTGCTGGGCTAATTTTGATTTCAAAAGCAAAAATTGTTCCTTGACCTAAACTACTCCTAACAGTAATGTTACCACCCATAAGGCGCACAAATTGTTGGCTAATAGTTAAACCCAGACCTGTTCCTTGTTGAGATTTGCGACCGGCTTCTGTTTGGACAAATGGTTTAAACAAATTGTCCAGTTCAACTGGTGCAATGCCAAGACCAGTATCTTCTATTTCAAAATGAAGGTGACTGAGAATTGAGAATTGAGGATTAGAAGTTTCCAAATTTTCAGTCTTCTCTCTCACACGCAAACTAACACTACCGAATTGAGTAAATTTGATGGCGTTACCAAGGAGGTTAATTAAGACTTGACGTAATTTACTTTCGTCTGTACGCACACATTGGGGAACTTTGGGACTACGCTCAAATATTAGTTGTAATCCCTTGGATTTTGCTTTTATTTGCAGCATCTCTTGGAGCGAGTCAAGCAAAGAATACAGGTTAAAACTATTTTCATTCAATGTTGTTCGACCTGCCTCAATTTTGGACATTGACAACACATCATTGATCAATGTCAGCAAATGCTCGCCACTGCGACTTATAATTCCTAGATGTTCCAAATGCGAAGGATTGATAGAGCGATCGCGCGTTATGAGTTGAGTGAAGCCAAGGATGCTATTGAGGGGAGTGCGAAGTTCGTGGCTCATGTTTGCCAGGAATTCGCTTTTGGTACGGTTAGCAGTTTCGGCTTCTTGGGCTTTCACCTCCAATTGGTAGCTGTAATTTTCTAACTGTTCGCGAGAGATTTTCAACTGTCGCATCAGCCAATACACTCCGATCAATAGTCCTCCCACAGACACCAACCCTACTAATACAATAGTCGCTGCCAGTTGACGAGCAGGAGCAAAGGCTTCTTCTTGATGCATTTCTACCAGTAAAGACAAATCTTGATCGTTAAGCCAGCGATACATTCCAATAACTGGCACTCCAGCATAGTTGCGATAAAGCCCAAAGCCTCTGACTCCACTCATTGCCTCATCAATGCCTTGACTGCTAATTCTTTCAGGAAAGTCTTGTGTGTTGACTTGTGGTTTAGAAATAAAGGTGTTTTTAGTTATTAAGGAGCCAATTAAATAAGTTTCGCCGCTTTTACCCAAGCCTGTGCGTTCCCGGACGATATTATCAATTCGGTCTAGGTTCAGATGAGCTAAAATCACACCTTGTCTTACCCCTGCGGTGTTACGCAAAGATGTTGCCAAGGTAACTGATGGTTTACCAGTCAACGGCGAAACGTAGAAATTTGGGTTAAAAGTATCTCCTAGTTCAACCTGCTCAATATAAGTAATGTTGCCTAAAATTTCATACTGACCTTCACGCTTTTTGTCAGTGCATAGAATGATTCGATTGCTGCGATCGAGAATGAAAATTTCTTTGAGATTGGGTTTAAGTTTGACGACTCTAATTAAATATTTAGAGACAACAGTGTAAGCAGCCTCATAATTTGCGTTACTTTTTTCACTACTTAAGAGTATCTTAAGATTCGCTTGTACGTCTGTAGATTGAGTTGCAAGTAGAAAATCTCGCTGTTGGTCTTCAAACCACCGAGTTATTTCTTCCTCCTTAAGCGTTGCAGTTACATTGAGTCGATCAAAGGCCGCCTGCTTTAAAGCCTCCCTCGCTTTGATAAAGGCAACTCCTCCAACCACGCCAACGCTTACCAGGGACAAGAGCAAGAATGAACTGGCAACTTTAGTGGTCAGGTGCTGATTCCAGAACTTCATAAGTTATGGTCACTTTGCGACTTGAAGAAAAATAACCGAGAAAAAAGACGAGAACTTTTCAGGTTTGAAATTCAATAGACCTTTAGCAAAAGTTAGCACTGCTGATGTTGATATAAAACTTATTACTTTTTTATCTGCCATTTATGCAAGAAATATATTCTTGAAGTTAGCAACAAATAAGTTTATATAATTCAACTTGCCTATTCCCTCACTTAATGCCATTGAGCAAAAATTTGCTTAATTTGCTTAATTGCCTCATCTGCTGATTGCTCTGGGGTAATATGATCTACAAGTATTCGTTGGAGAGCTTTGCCCCAAAGATTTTCCTCTAAAACTATGCAGTAGGCAGGGTTTTGGGAACTGTAATATGAGCGCGTTTGGCGCGTGATTAATGTTTTTGCCACAACCGAAATGTGCGGGTCGGCTAGGTCTGTCCAAAAAGGATCTTTCCAGACAGACTTAAGTACAGGGAAATTACGACCTCCAGTAGCTTTAAGGTAACTTCCCATTACCTCTGGTTGGATTAAATAACCTAGAAAACTCTTGGCTATTTTCTGGTTTTTAGACTCAGCAAACAGAACTGCTTCTTTATAGAGGACTAAGTAGCGCATAGGTTTGCCATTGGGTTTATTGGGAAATTCTAGAGTCCCAAGTTTGTTAAGGTAGGTATCGCGATCTTGACGCACAGCAATAGGAATCGCTAGGGTGTTATTGGGTGTCATAACCACAGCACGGTTTAACAAGTTGCGATTATTGTCTGGATTTAACCAATTTAGCGCATCTGGGGGTACGTACCCCTGCTGATAAAATTTTGCATACCATTCTAAGCTTTTAATAATGCCTTGACGCACTTTAGGGTCATCAATGAGGAGTTGACCTTTGGAGTTTAGAAGCTGGACATCGTATGCTTCTAAAATCTCCTCAAACATGTAGTAAGTATCAGAAGCTCCAATGGAATAAGTAAAACCTAACCCGTAAATATTCTGCTTTTGTGGTTGTTTTTGCTTTGCTTGCAGGTCATCTTGCACTTGTTTCCAAAACTCCCAAAATTTATCCCAATCTTTGGGGATATCGCTTTCACTGCGACCTACTTGCTTTAGTAAGTCTCGCCAGTAGAAGATGTGAATTGTCCCTTGATGAAGGGGGACTGCATAGTAACTCCGTTTTTTAGTGACATTATTGTAATAGTGAACATCTTCTAACGTTGTCTCAGGATAAAAACTTTTGACTGGTTCAATTACATCAGAGACATCTACTAATTTGTCTGCCCAGGCAAGTCGTGGATTCAACTCCGTTTTTGCATTGTAACCGACCAAGATATCAGGCGGATTGCCAGCTTTTATTGCCCTTTTAGTTTTCTTTGGTAGCTCATCGTTGGTAAAAAAAGAAAGCTTGATTTTTTTGCCAGTTTGTTTTTCCCAGTTATTAACGATTTGTTGTAGCGCTTCATCTTCTTCTACGGTAAAGCCTTTATCCCACCATATCTTCAAAACTTTACTTTCAGAAGAAGACTCGATAACAGAGGATTGGTCGGATTTTGAGGTGTTAGTACAGCCAAAATTTATCAAGCTGAGTATCAATGCCATGAATACATAGCAATGGCTAGCTCCTATTGGCACTACGCTAAAAGTTTGTTTAGCTCTTTGGTGATTCTTAAAGCCTTTAGCAATTTGACTGGCTTTGGTTCTAAATAACATACTCGTAGAATTTACCTTATTACCTGAGTAGATATAGCCAATTTAATACTTTTTGTACCCATATTCAGCAGGTTAAACCAGAAAAGAGGTATTTTAATCTAAGCAGGGTAAACGTATCTAAATTTATTTGGCAAAAAACCTTTTTTTTGCATAACAAGCCATAGGTAGATTTGAGATGTACCGAAGTTTTACATCTGTGCATTTACTGTTTTTTTGTCATGTCAAGCTGGTTTTAGTGAACCTAAAACTATTGAACAGTTATGATTTTACTTTTGTTTGAGTTCACCTAGACATTAGCGAGAATTTTAGCTAGATAGTTATTGTCTAATGCGGCGCGATATCGCTTCATTGCAATACTTTCACTTCCCATTTTGCCTCGAATTAAAAGATTCAAAGATAGATGCCGCAAAACCGAAAAATTAAGAGGGGCACTGTCTTTACGAATGCGACTCGCATCTTCATTAAATGTGACATCAAGTATCCAGTGTACGGAATTTTCTATCCCCCAGTGACTACGAACAGCATGAGCTAAAACGACGGCATCATACTCCAAACTACTAACGTAAAAGCGGACTTCAATTGTGGTTTTGTTCCATAGCCGACGCTCACACACTACCCCACACTTTGAAGCTTTGACCATTGTTGTTGATTTGGTAGTGCATCTAGCTCTGAAACAGGAACACTCCAAATATTGTCGAATTGAAATTCGACCATGAACACTCTCCGTAGTTTGATGGTTACTCATTCCTGCAATTAAGATTTTTGCTCTATAAAACCCAAAAGTTCTTCTTCAAACGCAGTCAAATATGGGCGCTTCAGTTCTCCTAAACACTTCAAAACTGCCTCTGCTGGTGCTTCTAGCTTGCCACTGTCCCGTAACCTACTGATGCGATCGCTACGGTCTACGATACCTGCCTACTCACCTAGTGGATATGGCTGCTCTAGAAAAGCCGCCAATTAAAGCCAGGAAGTATATTGAAAGACTGCATGAACTACTGGCAACTGAAGTTGATGGGCGCAATGCTTGGTTTGATGCTAAAGACCGAATTGAAGAAACAGCAGGGTTTTTAGCAGATGTAGAACTGGCATGGTTTCAAGCTGATGAGGCGTATGACCGCGAACCGGGAAAAAGTATTGGATTGCAGTGTCGCTATGCGTTGATTAAAGCATCAATTAACAGTTTGTCAGTTATTCCACAAGAACTCCTGGTTGCCCTTATTAAACACCCGAATCCTTACTGGAAGGTTGCTAAGGCTTTTGACTATGTCCGTCAGATACCTGAACCTGAGGAAAGATTTATGGCTCTAGCATTACTATCTTGTCATTTTCCTGATTGGGAGCCGTTGAAGCCCCAGATATTACGATCTATCTTGGAAACTGCTGTTGCTGTTGAGGATGAGTATAACCGTGCCAAAGCTCTAGTTGCCTTAGCAGATAAGCTGCCACTAGACCTGCTACAAAAAGTATTGGAAGCTGCTGTTGCTCTTAAGAATGAGTATAACCGTGCCGAAGCTCTAGTTGCCTTGGCAGATAAGCTGCCGCTAGACCTGCTCCAAAAAGCCTTGGAAACTGCTGTTGCTGTTGAGGATGAGTATAACCGTGCCAAAGCCCTAGTTGCCTTGGCAGATAAGCTGCCGCTAGACCTGCTCCAAAAAGTCTTGGAAGCTGCTTTAACTGCTCAGGCTACTTTAGACGCTCAGAATGAAGCGTATACTAATTATCTTACCAAAGATGTATGGGATCTGAGCGGAAAACGACCTAAACAAGCTCTGGAGGCTGCTCTAGGCATTAAGGGATATTACCATTGTAGTGATGCTCTGACGGACTTAGTCGATAAAATTCCTCCAGAACTGCTACCCCAAGCCCTAAACGTTGCTTTAAACATGACTACGGAGTTTCATTACGTCATAGATTTGATGGATCTGACTGACAAACTTGTTCCAGAACTGCTATCCCAAATCCTGGAAGCCTCCCGTCGTACCAATCTCAAGACACTGACGGAAACAGCCTCTTTCCAAGCCCTGAAGGATGCTCTAAACATTATAAATGTCGATGAACTCCCCATAAAACTGCTACCCCAAGCCCTAGAGGCTGCTCTAGCCATGACGGATAACTACTGGTATCCTGATCGTACCGAATCCTTTGCATATTTATCTGATAAACTGCCTCCTGAATTGCTACCCAAAGCCTTAGAGGGTGCTTTAGCCATTCAATATCAAGAAAAGCGGGATGTAATTCTGAGGGTGCTGATCGATAGACTCCCTCCAAAATTACTACCCCAAGCCCTAAAGGTTGCTCAAAAGATCGGAGATGAAGAGTATTGTACTCATGCTTTAATGGCACTGGCTGGTAGGCTCTCTCCAGACCAACTAACTACTGATGACCTGGATGAGCTAGCTATTGCACGTGAGGCCTTCCGATCACCAACCCTCGCGGCACTGGTTGATAACCTCCCACTAGAACTGCTTCCCAAAGTTCTGGAGGCTGCCTTAAACATTGAGGATGAGTACTCTCGTGCTAAAACCCTTGAGGTACTGGCGGACAAACTACCCCCAGAACTGCTTCCCAACGTCCTGGAGACTGATCTAGCCATTGAGGAGGAGTACTATCGTGCTAAAGCCCTTGAGGCACTGGTCGATAAACTACCCCTATATCTGTTTTCCAAAGTTCTGGAGGCTGCTTTAGCCATTGAGGAGGAGTACTATCGTGTTCATGCCCTGGAGGCGCTAGCTGACAAATTTCCCCAAGCGCTCCCTGAAGCCTTAAAGGCAGCTCTAGCTATTCAGGATGCGCCTGCTGAGCGTGCCCAAGTTCTGACGGCACTAGTCGATAAACTACCCGAGGCGCTGCCCAAAGTCCTGGAGGCAGCTCTAGCTATTCAGGATGCGCCTGCTGAGCGTGCTCAAGCTCTGAGGGCACTAGTTGATAAACTACCCGAGGCGCTGCCCAAAGTCCTGGAGGCAGCTCTAGCTATTCAGGATGAGTCTGATCGGTTCAACACCCTGGTGGTACTATCTTGTCGTTTAATCGATGCACCTAATTGCATTATTCTTTGGAAAGCTCTGCTGCATTTTCTGTCCTACCGAACTCGACCTAGTTTACTCAGCGATTTAACAGCTTTAGCTCCTGTTATCGTTGCTTTTGGTGACGAGGCGATGGAAGAAACTGCCCAGGCAATTCAAGATGTCTCTCGGTGGTGGCCTTGATTGCAAAGTCGGGTTTCAACTCGGTTAGAACCACTTGGCTTCCCAACATCCAACAACTCAAAGAAGGCTTTACAGGTTGATCGCAGATTCTCAACAAAATCGACCACTGGCTCCAGCAAAAAGATCAGCGGTACCTCATTCTGCATCATTAGCCCTAAAAACACCATCCAATCCTTCGTAGTGCAGATCGGTTAATGGCGGTTTATAGAGCAGTCCTGCATCCATCACCCCGTTCTGAGTCAGGTAATCAATGATGGTTTCCACAAAACGAATCTGAGTAGCATTGAAACTACTGCCCTCCAAATATCGAGTAAATGCCTGCCTCGCAGCATTTCTGTCCAGCCCAACCAACTGACAAATGAACAGCTTCAGGCTGAGATTCTTCCCGTAGACCTCCTCAAACCTCTCTCGGCTTTCAATGGCTTCGACATTGAATAGCAATTCTTCCAGGGATAGTAGATCAGCATCTGTCAGTGGAATATTATGCTTGAGTTTGGCAATCGCCTCCGGCAAAAGTCTTTGTGAACAAGTTCTAGAATCAATTCAGCAAGCTTTCGGAAGAATCAGCATTCGCTCTGGATATCGGTCATCTACTGTCAATGCTAAAGGTGCAGAAAATAAAAACTAGTGCAATTGCAGCGATCGCCTTAGTAGTCACCACTGCACCCAGAATTTCGCCACTGCCCTCATCAACTCCTAAATGCAACTTGCGCCACGTCCGTCGTTTTCCTACTCCATGTGTGCGGACTTTCCACTCGCCTTCACCATAAACTTTTACACCAGTTGAATCCACTACTACATGAACAGCTTTGTCCTTTGGGATCACTGGCAGTTCTACAGACAGCTTGCTCAAACGACGAGATAGCGTGGAATGGTCTGGTACTTCTAACTCAATTCCCATGAGCATGAATAGCGATTCCAAAAACCCCACTGAAAAGCAGCCCAGCTAAATGAAACACCGATTGAATCGTTCCCATAGTGGCAATTGCTACGTCACTATAATAATTTGATGCTCCCTTTTTCCCTGTTTTCTGCTGGTTGCGCCACTGCTCGATTACGTCTTCATCCACCCAGAAAGTTATACTGCCTCGTTGCTTGAGTGCCACATCATAGGCGTTCCAATTCTTCACTTTGTACTGGGCTTTCGTCTTCATCGTTGGGCTAGTCGGCAAGAGAATATAGGCGATAGGTAAAATTTACCATTTTGCCTATTCACGCAACAACGCCACTGAATTCTCCAACGTGGTTGACAATCGCCCAGCACCCACCTTTGCCTCTGAGTTCTGGATTGTCTTTGACTACGATTTGGCACACTTCGCCGATTTGGTAGGTATTGGGTACTTTCGTCCTTTCCATGATGCGCTGCACCACATCCTTCACGATTCTACCACTTGGGACTTTACCCTCTGCTTGTTCTACCGCCTGTTGCCATGCTTCTGGCTGTTGTTGAGGTTCTAGCTTTGCCAGAGGTCGAACTTGTACTTCTGATGTGGGCAAAATTTGGGAACTATTAGTTCCCATTTCATCTGCTTTTTCGTTTTGGGAACTATTAATTCCCATTATTATGTTCTCAACTATCAAAGAACCAGCTATTAAATAATTTACATGGCGGTGAGTATAACTAAACCTGTCTCTACAATATTCCTCAAAGGTTTTGTGGGTCGAACGGTACAGTCTGCGATTGCGTAATTCCGTTAATGCCTTCCCCGCTTCAAAAAACGCCCGTTCTACCTTCCGTTCAAGATGTAAGCGATCGCTAATTTCCTGCTCGGTTAGTTCTGGAACTTCAACAGCCGTGACCGTAATTGTTGCTGAACCTGGGTCTTCTTGCTGGGAGATATCCTCAAGGTCTTGGTCATCTGGTGGTGTACCGTCATTGGATGCAGCAGAGGTGGCTTTGTTGCGCTTAGAGGTTGTGTGACTTGAAGAAGATTTTGGACAGGTTTGGAAGAAGAAATTGGACAAGTTGCAAGCTGAAATACCTATAACTTCGTTAAGGCATTAAGCAAGCGATCGCTCTTTTGGAAAAAGAAAATGGACAGAATAACAGAAATGGAAGAAGAAAATGGACACAAATCCGCTTGAATACGGCTCCTGTCCAACTTATTGCCTAACTTGTAGGATTTTTCACAAGCTTTGCGATCGCTTGCCGCAGTAAGTATCGCTATTACCAAAACCTTTATCTTGCATACAGGCATAGAGTTTGAGCAGTTTAGTTTTCCTTTATGCTATTTTTTTGACGTTCTTGGAAGGTAAACTTGGACATCCATTTTTGGAAGGTAAAGGTGGACAAGATGTCCAAAATCTTCTTCAAGTCACAGGTTGGTTTATTCATTATTCCACCTCTAGCGGAACAGTGCTTGAACGAATATCGAGTTGTGCCATGATGGGGGTGTGATTAAATTGATATTAATTCCCCAAACCTTTTGCTGAGGTTGGGGTTTTTCATTGGCTGGTTTGTATATTTCATCTTGGCATCTGCGGTAATCATCCTTGTTGCTTTGTCGGCTTTAGCATTGTCTCTACATTCCCGTATATAAAATATCCATGACAAGAAAAGCGGGCATGAGCTTACCTGCCGCTTTGAAAACCCCAAGGTGTACTTGTGGAGCTATAACCGTTACCAGTACAGCATTTTGACGTGCCAACAGTTGCTTCGCTTCGTTAACTGAACTGTGTCACAGTTTATATATGGCTTGCTGCAATCCGGCGTAGGCATTCGTTGCACCGTTTATCGCTGTCTGTAAAGTTTGTGGGTTCATATTCTCCCAGCTTCGATGAAACTTTAAACTCGTAGTAGTCACCAAGCTATTTTATGTCAACTCGGAGATTACAATGTGAGTAAGAATGATAAAAGTAAACTGATGATTTCTCTCGATTCCGTTGACAGACTAAAATGGAGTTCTGAACTGGGGAAACGCTTACAATCTTTACGTGGTGACATTCCCATGCGAACCATTGCCGACAAAGTTAACAATAATGGAGTAACTTGCACTTACCAGTATATTCATAAGCTGGAGGTAGGCAAAGCTGAAGCCGTCTCAACTGATTTAATCGTGGCTATCTGCAATGCTCTTGATGCCGATTTTAAGCAACTCTTTCCGGCTGTATACATTGATCCGTCTGAACTTTTGGCTATTTTACAAAAAAATGTCGCCTAACAGTTGATTTGTCTACTCGGAGTTGATAAAATAGGAATAACAAAAGACGACCGCCCCCGTCTGGACAACGAAGCGATCGCCCTTTGCAAAAACCTAACCCCTGTCGAGGCAGGAATATCAATTATGACCCATCCAACCTACACACAGCAAGCCCTTTGCCGCTATAACCTCCCCCGCCTCAAAAGAATCGCTGCCGAACGCGGCGTAACACCCACCGGGGACAAAAGAACGGCTGACACCTGGGTAAACGCAATCATCACCCATCAATCCGCCCAAACTCACAAAGTTGCCCAATCCGAACTCAACGACTACATCGCCAACCAAGCCCAAGCCGTAGCCCCTGAAGAACTGACAACAAGAGAAATATCCTTCTACGATCACGAAATTTACTGCGGCGAGGAACTGATAGCCAGCATTACCCATGATGATGACCTAACCCAACCTTGGGTAGTAGTGGTAGAAGGTGTAGAAAAATTCCGCGCTAATACTTATGCAAGATGCTATCGCTTCATTACTTGGCATCACCAGGACACTACACTCAACCAACCCGCCCAAGTAGAAGCAGGGGGGCAGGGAGCAGGGAGCAAGGGAGAGGAAATTTTCCCCCTGCGCCCCGCACCCTGCCCCGTTTCCTCTTCTACCGAGAACCTAATCATGGCGCATATCTTCAACGAGTGCCAGAATTACCGCTTTGAAATTCTTGATGATGGGATTTATACCCACGATACTGAAGACGGCAAACTACGCAAATTGGGTCAAGTCGGATGCACTAACGGTAACTGGTGGGTAATCCAGGATTCTTCGGGTCAGCAGCAGTATTCTAACTCCGTGTTTGATGCTGTGCGCTCATTGTCGATGGTGGACGTGTCTACTGATGGTCAATCCATTTTTGATGAATATTTTTTAGAGCAACCGTTAGAACAGCTAATCGGCGATAAATTGCAACGGCTACTGGAGAGAACGGAGTTAGTAACGGCGTAAGTTTTGGGCTTCGTCTGGGAAAAGGTTAAAGGGAAAGGGGGAAAGGTAAATTTCTTCATTCCTTTCCCTTTACCCTTTCCCCATTTCCCTAATTATTTATTCACCAATCCCCAATTAAATCAATGCAACCGACAATCGCAATCCCCCGACACTGGGGCTACCCTCGCTTTGCTTTGGATCAGCGTACACAACAGGGCATCATCTTGGGACTTTATTACTATCCCTCTGGTACAGAGTTGGCTGAACAATTTGATGATGGTTGGCGCTATGTACTGATGCCTAATAAAAACTCTGATGAAACATCCTACTTGAAAGAGGATCAAATCCAACCTCTCACGCCAGAAGAATTATTCCAGCAAATTACCGCAGAGATTGACTTTTATCAACAACAGATAAGCATTCTCAACCGACAGTTAAACGTATTAACTAAGGGTGCAAACAATGGCTAAGAAAGCAAACAACGACTTTGACCGTAGGGCTAATCATTTGCTGCGTTCGATTCGGTTTTCTGGCGGTTGTGTGCCTTTGCATTCTCTCCAATGCCAAGTTTCAAATTCAGTGATTCAAACACTGCTGGATAAAGAACTGGTGCAAGTACAGAATACGGGACGCGGTTTTTTGTTGGAGATTGCCGAGGATTTTTAGGTTATTAATCCCATAGGATAAAATCATGAAACTTTACGCGAAGATCATTGCACAGACTTTACCAGATTGGGCAAGCGTCGTTACAAAGAGCGCAGATTTATTTGAGATTGAAATTAACGATGAACACCCGAACTTTCAATCTCTGCTTGAAGAGTTAGCGACGGAGATTGAGCCAGGAACAATAGGAGTGAAAGCGGAGGATTTATGTTCACGGCTTGGCATTGAGATGTCTAACCCAAATCTGCACTACTTAGTTGAACAAGCCCAAAATTTGATATCCCAGATTGCTACGCACCCAGATTACAAACAACTCTTGTCAGCAGGGTATCAGCCAGATTTAAACATTGCTGATGCTCAAACTGCTTTGACTTATCTGCAATGGGAGTTAGAGCGGAATCGATAACTTTCTGTTTAGTAAAAAAGCGATTGCTTGAATATCAGCTTTTCTTCAAGCAATCGTAAAGCACTGAAAGTTTACGTTACAAACCACTAATTATCACACACCCCAGCAAAATATGCTTACTGAAATTAAACTAGGTTTATGCAACCCTCCCGAACCCATCTATTTATATGTCAACCAGGGAGAAGTAGATGGCGAATCTTACGTTTGGTATAAGTTTAATATCAGCCAAGATAAGAAAACCCCTGTTACCCAAAGAGCATTAACTGGATATTTGTCTGAACTCCGCCTAACGACTAAAGAATTCAAAGGTAAGGACAACTTGAAGCTGGATATTGTTGTCAGTGCTGATGAACTTTATGTAGTGAGAACTGGCATTGAAACCAATTTTGCTAAAAGCTTCCTTTTAGCTACCTCATTAATCCAAGATTTCTCCAAACCACTGATTATCGTTGCTACTGCTGGCGACGAAAACACAGTTTTTTGTAATCTTTACGATGCTGCAACCAAAACCAAGATTTACAGAGAATGGAGTAGAGATTTGGATTGGGCAACAATCATTCGTGACATTCAATCTGTTTTAGGTGGCAATTTCTCAACCATTTCATCTATACCAAAACTTAGCGTAGTCCCTCAAGCAGTACATCCTCAAGACCTACGAATCAAAAATATTCGCACTTTGCTTGATTATCCACTTGATTTGGTCAGAGAGTGGTTGCAATTTCAGGATGTTGACCGCCCAAGTCTACTTCATATTACCAAGATTAATGAATTGGTAAAAACCATGTGTTTGGCTTGGGCAGCAGACAAGTGCGAGTATCCCAATCATGCCGAATCTTTGTATCAAAAGCAGGTTGTTGATGCTGTTGTTAGCGGTGCTGATGAATTAACAGCAATCAACGGATGGATGCAGCAGGTGCAAGCGGCAAAAGTAGGAGCAGTGTAAATAACCATGCAGGATTCAGAATAATTTTACTTCTGAATCCTCAATTAAGCAAACAGGAATTACCCATGAGAGTCATTGTCACAGTAGTCGAAAAAATCGTCAGTGAAGCGCACATCGATATCCCTGATGGGCTGAATCAATCTGCTATCAAGCAGCACATAGTAACCCGCTATAACACAGGGGAAATGCTGACTGATATGAACATCTTTCAAGTTGACTTTGAATCTATAAGCGCTCGGATTGTACCAGAACATTCTTCTCCTAAGTCTGCATAAACATTGGAGGTAATAAATGAATCCCAAATGGACTGATGAAGAACTCGGAATCATTGAAGCTAAAGCTGAACTTTATACCCCTAAACAAATAGCCTCAATCTTAAAAAGACATGGGTATTTTCGTACTCCAATTGCTATCGCTACTAAGCTTTGGGCTTTAGGTTATTCTACAAGCCCCTTTCTCGATAACTATAGCAGTGCTGAAATCGCCCGTGTTCTGTGTGTGCATTCCACCACCGTTTCTGGTTGGGTGCGCCGTGGTTGGTTGAAAACTAGCCGCCGTTCTTCTAAGCGTTATCAAGTTCGTCGATGGCATCTCAAACAGTTTTTTGATAACCCACCTCAATCAATTAAAAAACGCATTGCTGCTCTTGATGTTGAAGCAATTAATTACTTGTTAGGGAGAAAAGCATGATTGACCACATTAATGCACTGAAAACAAGTTGGTATCTCTCGCCTCCTTGGGGACAAACAATTCCACCTGTTGCAGTTAATTTACTGGAGAGAGTATACCTCAGAACCACAAGAACATTCGGCTACTGCTGCGGTATGCAATGGAAGCATGAATGCTGGATTTATTCAATTGACTGCCGTAATGAAATACTCCATGCTACACAAAACCAAATCATCGGGACTGGAGAATTAGAAAGCATCACTGTGCAAAAACCTGCTTTTGTTCTAGGCGAACGAGTGATCCTCTGCTCTCACGACAAGGGAACAAAGCAACGGCTCATTCTGGGGATTGCTCTGGTGCATAATTCTTGGTTTTACCTTGTTGAATTGATGTCGCCAACGTTAATTAAGACACCAACTATATCTAATCGTTTCTCACTAGTTGGTGAAAAAAGTTTAGTGCGAGTGAATCTCTAAAGTTTTGAAATTTACTTAGGAGCCAAGCAACATGAGTTTACCTTTAAATCAAAGTGTTTTAGTCGAGTCTCCATCATTGAGAACTTCTGCACTTTCTAACATAGATGATTCACGCGCAGAAGTTGTTCTCAGCAAAGCAAAGGCAATAGTGTTCGCTGTATGGAACGGTAGTGGCTGGGCAACTACTGCACAAATAGCGGAATATTTTTCAGTTACAGAGTCCGCAGCCAAAGAACTAACAAGAGTAAATCAATCTGAATTCCAAAGCCTTGAAACTAAAACCCTTACTGGAAAAGAGCTAAGGGATGCTCGACAGATGCTCTGTCTACCATCTAGAACCTCCCAAGTTAGAGTTTTTTCGGCTTTGGGTGCATTAAGGATCGCAATGATCTTGCAGCAATCTCAAGTAGCAGCGCAAGTTAGAACCATCATTTTAGACTTGGTTGCAGCTGTTCCCAGCATCACTCCTCAAACTTCTGCACCTGTTCCTGCTCTCCCACCGGTTGAGCAGCGCCTACAAACTTTGGTCGAGGCGATGAGAACTTTAGCTGAACTTACAGGTGGCAAACTCAACCCGTACATGGAGCAGCATTTTCAAGACTTCGCCGCCAATCTCCTAGCCCAACACAATCAACAAGCCCTAGTCGGTAGCCGAGAAAAATGGATGGGCGTTGTGAACTTTGCAGAGAGCGAACTGGGTAAGAAAGTCCCCTTGAGCGGTTCTCATTATCGCGGTCATCTCGGTACTTGGGTTCGCACCTTTTACCCACAACTGGGAGAGCGTCAGGAAATGCGACTGGTCAATGGCACTCAGCAGCCAGTTTACGTTTACGCCTGCCATGAGCCAATTGTTGCAGATGGTATGACCAAAGCAATTGAAGAGTTTTTCACCCATCCAAACCCGACTGCTGCGCTCAGGATTGCTGGGGCTTTTGCTAGCAAGAGGCCAAGGGTGTTGGTCAAAAAATAAAAGCGAACGCACTCCTTAGTCTAGGGCGGTCGCTTGGTTGCAATTGCATCTGTGATCAGTGCTGGGTTCATCGTATCAGTTTTCGCTTCATCACCTGAACTCGGAAACAAGCTTTTAGATTTTTACCAAAAATAAGGACAAACTCTCATGCAACAACTCACCCTTTTCGCTGAATCAACCCCAGTTTTACCCATCACCTATTACCCCGATTTCTTAAATCTTGAACAAGCAAACGAACTCTACCAACACTGTCTACAACTGGAGTGGCAGCAGAATCAAATCAGGATCGCGGGTAAAACAATGCCCGTTCCCCGTCTGGAGTGCATTTACGGGGACTACGGTTGCGATTACCTCTACTCGAACAACGTATTTTTGAAACCCCTAACTTGGACAGACAATCTGGCTAACTTGCGGGACAGAATCACTGCGTTGACTGGCTATAAGTTCCGCATTGTCATTGGCAACCAGTATCGCACGGGGACTGATTCTATCGGGTGGCACTCGGACAATGAACCATCGATGGGATTTAACCCAGCGATCGCTTCCATAAGCCTGGGTTCATGTCGCAAATTCCAAATCAAACCGAGAGATGGCAAATCCACTGACTTCTGGCTGGAACACGGGAGCTTACTTGTGATGCACCCAGGCTGTCAATCTACACATCTGCATCAGGTTCCCAAGACCAACAAAGTGGTTAGCACCCGTATCAATCTCACATTCCGACCACATACAGCCAAAAGCAGATAATTCTGATTTTTCCAATCTGAGCAGAGAAACAATAGCACTTCAAAAAAGCTGTCAACCCTGATTCTATATCAGATTCACTGGCTGACAGCATCAATTTTTCGTGCAGTTGATTTTTTCTAAGTCATCTACAATCACAACTTATTAGTTCTTTTGTACTACCTTATTTCATCAAAAAGGAGTCAGATCATGGGAGAAGCAAAACGTCGTCGGTTATTAGATCCTAATTATGGCTTACCTAAAACACCCAATACTTCTGAACCAACCTCAAAAGGAGTTTTCAAAAAACAAACTGATTTCAAAACTGTACCTAAAAATCACTTCATCAATTCTCATTATGAATTACCAAAGCATTATCTAAATTTACGTGACTCCTCAAACCAAAATGATGCTGATCATTTGAGCCACACAATTGATACACATCAGAATCAGAACGGTGAATTAGCTCCTAACCACTGGCATGAATGGGTAGTCAATTCCGCCGTTGACCCCAAACTCACTGCGCTAAATGTCCGCTCTTTAAGTGGTTCTGAAGTATACGAGCACCTTTTATACGCCCTGCCCCAAACTGCCAGACGCAACGATGGGCGACTGCGTGACGGGTACTTGAAAAGATATGCCCATTTAGAGTCCGGTGCATGGTGGGTTAGTGGACTTGACCCTCTCAATGACTGGCTACCGATGGACTGGGGACGGATGAAACCCGATTACCCAAGACTCGAATGGGACAAGGACACCAACGAACAAACTCAAAAACCCGTTAAATACGAGTCACCCCCAAAAACCCCCAACCGTGTCACCTACTTAAGAGTCCCTCTGCACATTTGGAAGTTGATAGCCCTGCGGTATGACGTGCCGATGCCAGAGCATATTACCATTACCGAAGATGGTGAAGCACTGGGTTTCTGGGCTTGGGTAATGGCACACCCCGAAATCCCTATATGCCTTACTGAGGGCGAGAAGAAAGCAGGTTGTCTCCTAACTTTAGGCTTTGTAGCGATCGCACTCCCTGGAATCTGGAACGGTCGGGTCGGCAAGGAAGATTTGGAATACCTGCACCCCGATTTAGTCCCAATGTCCCAAAAGGGTCGCAAATTCGTTATCCTTTTCGACTACGAAACCAAACCCAAAACCAAACAGCAAATTTTTAGTGCTACTCGCCGCACCTGTCAAGTAATTCTCCAATTTGCCTGTCAATGTGAAATAGCAGTTTTGCCTGGGCCAGAGAAAGGAATTGACGATTGGGTTGTGGCTCTGGGCAAAAAAGCTGAGAAAGCAGTCAGCACGATGATTGCTGATGCCTTGAGAATCAGCGAGTTAAGCCAAAGATTTTTTGTTAATCGCGCTAGGGGGCTTCGCAAATTCAAACCTGATATTATCGTCAATACTCGCTATCTTTCCACAGTTATCCGCTCACTGCCTCAATCTGGGTTAGTAGGTTTGGCTTCCGACATGGGCACAGGTAAAACTGAAATCTTGGCGATGATTAGAAGAGATAACCCAGACTTGAGCTTTTTGAACAATGGGCATCGGGTTACTTTGCTGAAAAATCTTAGTGATCGCTTGCAAACTGCAATGTACTCTGCGATTTCTTGCGGTGACTGGGCTAAAGCAAAAGCTCTCAGCATCACGGTAGACTCGCTGTATAAGATGGCGAATGATTTACAGGCTTATGACATCTTATTTATAGATGAAGCTTGCCAGTATCTCGCTCACTTGCTCAAGTCCAAAACCTGCAAGGAACACCGGGGGGCTATCCTGGAAGTACTGGAGTATCTGGTCTACAATGCCAAGCTGGTTGTGTTGGCAGATGCCCACTTGGATGATTTGACCATTGAGTTTTTCATGCGAATGCGACCGACTGGTGAAAAACCCTACATCATCAAAAATGAATATCGTTCAGGGGGCCGTCAGGTTTATTGGTATGAAGGTAAAAACAGTAGCGCGATCGTTGCCGAGTTCCACGCTCAGTTGATGCTTGGTAAAAAGTTGATGATGGCCAGCGATAGCAAGCGGTTTATCAAAAAGTTGGAGAGAGCGCTCAATGATGGTTCAGCAATTGATGATAACGACGAAACACCGGAATCAGCCGAAGACCGCAAGTTAAGGGTATGGGCTATTCATTCCGAGAACAGTGGCAGTGAGGAGAATGTCATCTTTATCCGAGAGATCAACATTGCTATTAAAGATATCGACGCTTTTTTAATTACTCCCAGTCTCAGTTCAGGGGTTGACATCTCCAGCTATCATTTTGATGCCGTGTTTGGTGTGTTTCATGCTGTTTCACAGTCGGCTACAGAATGCGCTCAACAGTTATGGCGGTATCGTCCAGATGTGCCGATGTATGTTTGGGTAGCACCGCGCCCTCCTTTTGGTTACGCCGAAACCAATGCCCGTCGAATCAAGGAAAGGATTCTCCAAACAAATGAGATGACCGCTTTTCTGATTCGCATTAACCGGGAAACTGGGAAACGTGGGGCTGAGAAAGACTGGGCATTGGATGCTAGCTGTCAGATTGAGGGACAAAGGAATTGGTCGATTAATAATCTTCGCTCTGATCTGCGTGAGCTATTAGAGGAAATGGGGAATACGATTATTCCTTTGGGCGACGGTGGTGATGAAGCGACTTCGCGGTGGATGAAAGCGGCTGGTATTGCCATCGATGAGGAGCATTATCGCAAAGTTGCCAATGCCAAAGATATTGACAGGAGGACTTACACAAGTAGACAACATCAGGATTATCTCAAGCCGGAGGAGGTTTTGGAGTGTGAAAAGTTCCGCATACAGGATACTTACGGTATGAGCGTTACCCCGGAACTGGTTGAGCAAGATGACGGGGGACGCTTAATTAAAAAGATTGTCGCACTTGAAGCGATATTGGCCATACCAGGGGAAATGGTCACTGATGAGCAGGGGCGAGAATTTGTCCCACCGTCGGCTATTGTTGCCGAACGCGATAAATCGGAACGCTCGCGCTTGGCCATTTGTACTGACTGGAGCAATCATTCTACCGCGTGGTTGATGCGTCATCGGCTTGGACTCAGGGCAGTGCTGATGGATCTGATGGCTGGGGTTGAGATTAAAGGCGACGAGGCGATGATTCAGGCTTTGGCTGAGTTTTCCAAGCGCAATGCCTCTCACGTTAAAGGTATTCTCAATCTAACCATCCCCCTATCGGAGTCTCCGATGTGGATTTTGGGGCAGTTCCTCTGGCAACTCGGTTTGTCTACCGAGTCTCGAAGACCAATGGAGGATGGTCAGAGGGTTCGGTATTACCGGCTCAATACTTCTAATGTCGAGTTTACCCAGAAGGTATTAGAGTATCGTCAACGGCAACGGGAGGATAAGGAACGCAAACGCCAAGAGTCACTTGACCGAGATGCGGCACATAAAGCTAGAATGCAGGCTCAGTATGGGATTACCCCGCCGTCCACACCCCCCATTAATGAAAGTGGAGATAATAAGTGGGGGGGTATGGACACAGAGGCAGAACTCAGTGATTCTTGGTGGGAGCGGGTCAAATATTACGCTCGACTGGCGATTGAATGTGTAGAGAATGGGGTTGATGCGGTAAAAGAATTACTCAGTACGCTAACGAGTGATGAGCGGTTGGGTGTGATGCTGGAGTTTGAAGACGCAAGCCCTGACAAATTTGCTCAATTGGTGACAGATGCGCCACAGTGGACTGAATGGATGGCGTGATTTTCCATTCGATATAGAGCAGTTGACTGTTAATCCCTCGAACATCATTTGAGTCTCGTAAACAGTCCTATAATATTCTCTTCTTCATTAATTGGCTTATTTTTGAAGCCTAGCTAATTCTGAAACTTCAGAGTCTGGTGGAATTTCCGATGCTTCCTCACTATCAACCTTTAAAGAACGCAGTAATTCCCGAATTACATCGTTAAAGGGTCTTCCTGTTTTTGCACAGTATTGTTCTAATTTCTGTCTTTCTGTTGATGTGAGATTTACTGTCAGTCGTTTAACTGCCCATTTTTTATTCACCATTTGCTTTTTATACTGCCCTATCACTTTTGTCACAGAAAATTATACCTTTGTTTCAAAGCCTCTCCTAATCTGGCTCTTAGCCTATTTAATCCAATCAATCTCAAAACAATTGGCTTTTTTATCGGCGTTGCTGATGGTGAAGCGTTCTAGAATGGATATCTGGGGCAGTGGCTCCTTTGGGTTAACTTTGGAGGCGGCTTTAGGTCTGTGGTGTGCGATTGGTTGATGGCGGTGTAGGTCTAGCGTGGCAAAACTTACTAGAGAGGAGCAGAAATCCTGTAATCTTGAGCTTGTAGCGAAATAATGGTGCAAAAACTTGGTAAGAAAAAGTTTAAAACCAGAGGCAACATCGTTTGAAGTACTAGATTGTGTTCAAAAAAAATGCCCTTCGTGCGGTCAAGCAATGTGGAATGAATACAATAATCCTCGACATATAAGAACGTTAAATGGGGTAGTAGAACTACAGCTAAAAATTCGGCAATGTCGAAATAAGTCATGTCTGCGGTATAAAAAAGCATATCGCCCAGAGCAAGAAGGGTCACTCGCTCTACCACAAAACGAATTTGGTTTAGATGTGATTGCTTATATAGGAGCATTACGCTACCAGGAACATAGAAGTGTTACCCAAATACACGCTCACCTTGAATTAAAGGGTATATGTATAAGTAAACGAACGGTCACACACCTAATTGACAGATATGACGAGAAAATTCTTTATGGCTAAAAGACCATAAAAGATTAAAAGCAATAGTGGCTAATCAAGGACGGGTGATATTAGCCATTGATGGGATGCAGCCAGAAATTGGACATGAGGTATTATGGGTAATTCGAGATTGCTTATCAGGAGAAATCTTACTAGCTAAAACCTTATTATCATCAAGAAATGAAGATTTAGTGGCGTTATTATTAGAAGTAGCTAATACTCTGGATGTACCAATTGATGGAGTTGTTAGTGATGGGCAACAATCAATTCGCAAAGCTGTTAGGTTAGCATTACCTAAAATTGCTCACGGTTTATGTCATTACCATTACCTGAAGGAAGCGATTAAACCCATATATGAGGCAGATCGACATGCAAAAAAGGAATTAAAGAAAAAAGTTAGAGGATTACGAGACATTGAACGTAGTGTTACTAATGAAACTCAGGAAATGGCAACTATTATCGAAGATTATTGCTCGGCAGTACGTAGTTCTATAACTAATGATGGTCATCCACCGTTAGAGGCATCAGGATTAAAGTTACAAGAAAATTTGACATTGATAGAGCAAAGCTTAGAACGGATGGAAAAAAAAGTGCTTTAACCCCACCCTTAGTCAACCTAAAACACCTGATAGCTAAGGGTTTATCTGCGACTGCATCTTTATTTTCACCTGTGAGGGTTGCATATCAGTGGGTTGATAAAGCTAGTGATATTCTCAATAATAAAATAGGTCTTAATGCTGCTGGGGTCAAACAAAGTTATCAGCAACTATTAACAGAAATGTCCCAACAAAAGCAGAAGGCTGGTACGCTGAACACTGCAATCGATAACTTTATAAAAACCACTCATAGCTACTGGTCTGGACTTTTTCATTGTTACGAAATTGAAGATTTTCCCAGAACTAATAATGACTTAGAACACGCTTTTGGTATGCTACGTCATCATCAACGTCGTTGTACTGGTCGTAAGGTTGCCCCCTCATCCCTTGTTATTCGTGGTTCTGTCAAACTTGCCTGTGCAATCGCTACTAAACTTCATTCTTTTACCGCATCTGATTTAGCACAAGTTGATATTCATACTTGGCTCGAATTACGCTCTCAATTGCAAAAACACCACAAAGCTAGAATTGAACAGTATCGATTTCGCAGAGACCCCAAGGGTTACTTGGCTAATTTAGAGAGTCGTCTTCTCTAGTAAGTTTTGCCACGCTAGGTAAAAAGTTAGGCGTTCTACGACTCCGGTGATTGTTTCGTGTTGAGGAAAGGCACTTACTTGTTGAGGGGAAAGATTAAGGGGAGTGGACATTGTTTATGATCAGATGCCGCACATTATTACAATACTGGAATTCAGTTCCATCATAGTACATAAATACTATATTTTGAGATTACAATAATAGCAGATGATAAAGTCGAAGATGCTGCTTTGCTTCACCATACGATGACTACGAGCGCAAGCTATGCAAGCTACGCCTCAAAGGTTGGTGAGGAGAGTAAAATATGTTGTAAAAAACCATAGATTTTACTCTAATAAAGCTTCAATTTGCCCTAACAACTTATCTAAAACTTTTGCTTTATTAGGATCTTCCCAGATTTTAGCTTGCTTAACTCGCTGATAGGCTTCCTTCATCCGATTAGGAAGGATATTCGGCTGAGAAGACTTAGGAGGTTGAACTGATTGAATGTAACTTTTGATATCTCTAACTGAAAGATTTTCTTCAATAGTTTTCACTAGAAGTTGATGTCGCTGATCTTTGTCTTTCAAGTGAGCGATGATACGAGCTTTGGTATATTCTAGTTGTCCTTGGCGCAAAGTTTCTAGAACATCTTTAGGTAAATTTAGTAAAGGTAGGCGATGGCTACGAAAACTGTCTGGAGTCAACCTACCTATTACTGAAAATATCTTTTCTACCATTTCCCATTGGTTACGAACAACGTTGTTCGTAATTTCTGTTTTTTGCTTTTGTCGGTTAGCAATATGATTGAGTAGGGAAATAACTTCTCCTTGAGAGCATTCCAAGCGGATAGATAGCAGTTGCAAAATAGCTTCAGTTTCCTCAACCGGATTTAAATCTTCCCGTTGCAAATTTTCGAGGAGGGCGACTTGGAAAGCATCTTGGTCATTGAGATGGCGGATAATAACCGGAACATGCTCCATTCCAAGAGTTTGAGCCGCACGGTAGCGACGTTCACCAGCAATCAATTCATAATTACCGGATTCTAACGGTCGGACAAGCAGTGGCTGCAAGATGCCATGTTCACGAATGGAAGCAACTAGGCTTTCCATTCCTTGAATTGAAAAATAACGCCGAGGCTGATGAGCAGCTAGGTGAATTTGAGTTATTAATAAAGATTGTTCAATAGATTCGTTTTCCGAAAGTTGAGGATTATTGGTAACTCCTACTAAGTCAAGGAATTGTCTGGTTTTATTCGGAAATTCCATTTCATCTGCCATTGACAAGCGCCGCTTCGTCATATTACTCCTGTTCTGCCATTTCCCTGGCGATTTCTTGATAAGGTTCAATCAATTTTCTTTCTGTGGTATATCGATGAATTGGTTGACGCGCCAAGTTGGACTCTGGAAACTGAACAGACTTAGGAACTGGTTCAAAAATTTTGACCCCAGGAAGTTTAGTTTTAAGAGTTTTGAGAGCATCTTGGGTCGTGAGTGTACGGTCTGCCATTGTAGGCAAGACTCCTAAAATTTGCAAATTGGGGTGAGTGTCTTCATCACGAAGACTTTCGATAGTTTCCAATAATTGTCGTAAGCCTTCTAAAGCAAAAAACTGACATTGAACGGGGATCAAGACTGCATCTGCTGCCATTAGTGCATTTAAAGTCAACATACCTAAGCTAGGTGGACAATCAATGAGGATATGAGCAAATTCTTGCCGTAAAGGATTCAATTTCTTTCTCAGGATTCGGCTATTATCTGCTGAGGTCAAAATTTGCTTTTCTCCAGATGCTAGAGATATGTCAGCCGGAATCAGCTTGATTCCGTACTCAGTGTCAATAATAGTTTCAGATGCGCTCTGTTTACGATCTGTAAGTACTTCATAAGCAGTCATCTGCCCTGGCTGAATCTTAATTCCTAGACCTGTGGTTAAATTGCCTTGGGGATCAAAGTCAACTACAAGGCAGGAGGAACTTTCTGCCAGCAATCCACTTAGTGCAATAGTAGAGGTTGTCTTGGCTACTCCTCCCTTTTGATTAGTAACTGCGATAATCATATTTTCTTAGTACTATGCGATTTTTGATGAAAAAACATATATATATTAGTTACAGAATGAACCGATTCTATGACAATTTAAGTAGACTGCAAAGATTTTCACAAGTTTTACACCAAAGTAATGAAAAACTAATGCTCCAAATTGCTTGTAACCTAAAAAGCTAACTATACTTTCATTCTGGCGATGAGGAGCGATTTAGTGAAATAAATTGGCGCTTAAAATAAATATTTCCCCAAGTCCACATAAAAAGTTCTGATGAAATCAAAAGAGCAATCGTCCAAGCTACCTAAACAACAGCCAAAACCCAACGACCCAAGTCCAAAGCTTGACCTTGTAGCTTATAAACCAGTAGATAAACAGCAGCCAATCTCTCAGCCTGACATTACTCCCAGTGTTGATCTGCCGTCAGTTGAGCAGCCAGCCCAAGCAGAGGTAATACCTCTTGTAAGGTCAAAGACAAACGCTGCTGAAAAACCGCAACATTTAGAGAAAAGTAAAGCCAAACGTACCTCTGCTGACAAGAGAAAATCCAAATTACCGCGACAGCCCAAGCAACAGGGTCAATTGACAAAGAGCGATGAAGAAGAAGAATTACCGCCAGAGGCCTGTCAGCGCATGCAATTCCTGGATTGCAACTCGGAGGTAGGGCGTGTGATATTCGAGTGCTACCACTGCAAGCAAGGGATAATCAGCGAATACACCGGGGAACGCGTAATGGGCGAGTACAAAGGACGACCTTCAGTGATTTTCACAAAGGTAAAATGCCCCAACTGTGAGCAAACAGCGATTAGGCTGGAAGCAAGGGAAGTGCTTTCGACAACAGCGATTCCTTCACCTTGGCAGCAATGATGGCACACAACCTCTTCAAGAGTGATTGGTAAAAGATATTTACAACTGATAATGCAAAACCTGAGATTTTTACCCTCAATAATAACCGCACTAACAGCACTGACATTAACTAGTTGCAGTACTACAACTGCTGAACAGTATGAAGCTACAGCACTCACCAGTTACTCCTGGCAAATCAAGTATGCGAATAACCTAACAAGTCAACCACAGCCACGTATTGAAATCTTTGCAAATACTTCAGTGTTGAATCGGAATGGATTGAAACCGCCAGGAGCAGTTGTTGGCCCAGATGACAGAGGGCTATGGTGGCCTACTTTACCGCCGCGACCAAGTGTTGATGAAGTTGAACAACACAAAAGACCTCAAGAAGAGGCTGGAAAACCTGAATTAATCAAAGATGTAAAGTACAAACTGACCTATGGAGTGGGTAATTCTCAGCAGACCCTACCTACTAATTATGATGTTTATCGGCAAGTAGTAAAACCTTACCTCCAAAAAACTCCTTTGGAATGGACTTTGGGTGTGAATGATAATTCAGTAGAGAAAGCTGAACCTGTCAGCAAGTAATAACGCACTCGTTACATAGTAATCAAGAAGTTAAAGATCAAAACTGAATTGCTTTTCAACAAAAAATTGACATTAAAGTATAAATCAAAAAGTCAACGATGATCTAAATTAATTTTTGCTGCATTGGTAAAAAGATTTCAAAAAATCCTGATGGGGGCTATATGGGGGCTATATATACCCCAACAATAGCTCAAGACTTTGGGGACATTTTGACACCTATATAGGGTGTATATAGGTGCTAAGTGGGGTATATTTGATTAATTGAGATTTTGCACCCCACTTAGCCCCCAAGGGGTTATGATAAGCTCTTGAGTTAGGAAAATAAGAGTGAAGTTATTTTATTCTTCTTTCTCTTGCTTTTGCAGATCACTTGAACAGATAATTTTCACAACTTATTGTGTATTACTTAAAGCCTATGTCAAACATTCACACGTTGCAAAAAATTTTTCCCGCGGGTTTCGATAACGGTTATGGAAGTCTCAAACTTTTAGTCGATGGCTTTGAAGTAGTTCGTGTCCCCAGCTATATAACCAATGCCGAGATGGAAGATGTTCCAGGGCGTGTAGTTTTTAACGGCAGTGCTTATACCGTTGGAGAGTCAGCTTACCGTACAGGAAATTATTTTGACCGCAACACCGATAATAATGAAAATAAAGTCAACAACGCATTATTGACTTTATTGGGTGCATTGGCACATCTGCCACACCGTAAGGCTTGGCACTTAAAATTAGTCGTCAGTTTACATGATGTTGCTCTGGCATCAGAACTACAAAAAGTACTCAATGGAGAATATCAGCCAATACTTGCCGGCAAACAATCAGACGTGAAAGTAGAAGTGCTAAAAGTTGTACTAGAGGGTATGGGTGCATTATTTGGGCATCCACTACCCAAAAAATTAACCATTTTAGACTTTGGCAATGGAACGACTCTCTATTCTCGTTACAACCGGGGTCAGCGAGAAGTTCACACTGCCTACCCTATAGGTGTAGAAGTTCTCATCGATGATATCTCCCAAAAAATGAAACATCTAAATGGCGGAAAAATCGGAGATCCATCCAAAATCCGATTTTGTTTGGAAATGGGGCATACCCGATATAGCCGTGACATTGATATCAAAGATGTTTACAGCGCAAGTTTAAAAGATTGGTATGAAAAATACTTGAAGAAAGTGGTGAATCTCACATTGGATGCCAGGCACCAAGGGGATGAAATCTGGGCGATAGGTGGAGGTTGCCTCTTACCCGGATTTAAGAAGCTGTTGGAGAAAAACGGCTTCAAAATCCTGGACAATCCAGTAGAAGCCAATGTCTCTGGGCTTTTAGAGATGGCAAAGACCATCAGCAGCAAGAATTCAGCATCTACATCTATTAAGTGATCGCAATGGCAGACAAACTTGACTTAACCCCAGAAAAAGTTCGGATCAAAGATAGCTACCGAGAGCGGATATTTGCCGAATCACAGCAACTAGGCAAGAGTTACCTGGAGACGCTTTACTTTATTATTGATTGCTATTTTGCTTTCAGAAAGGGTGCATTTCCAACACAACAAGTGGCTTTCACCCCGATTAATACTGAAGATAACAAAGTCACCTCTTGGAGTTCAACTCCATTTACAGAGGAGGAAGAAGAAGATTCTGATGGAGAAACATTCAGCCTTGATTTTGATTTGTAACCGTCAAAGGAAGTTGGCAACGATGAAGAGTGCTGAGTTGAAAGACCGCCCACCAAAAGCGGGTATCAACCTTCTCTCGATTGTTGATTCCGCTTGACTTTGGGTCTTGCTCTTACTGTAGTGCGGAAGTACTCAGTACTTCTTAAATTTACTCCCTTGCCGAGGCACTCAGCACTGAGTGGGTAAAGAAGGAGAATTAGCCTGTGCCATTCCATCAGTGAGAGCTAATTCATCAGCGTAGGCGTAGCCCGCCGCAGGCATCGCTTACTCATGTTTATGTCAGCACAAAGTTATTCTTCCTCCTCTTCCTCATATTCATAATCTGCATAATCTTTCCTGTGTTGTTCGTACCACAAACGTTCTTCTTCAATAGCCGCCTCTGGCTGTGTCCTTTTGGACTCTGCCATCTCTGCTTCTAGGATTTCTTGCTCTTGGGCGTGTTTTAAAACTATAGCCAGTTAATTAAATAACTCTAGAAATTCTTTAACAACTGCTGTAGCATTTTCATAGCATTGTTCTGCTGAAAATCTGACTGTAGAAATACCTTGTCTTAGAAATACTCTGTCCCTCTTATAATCCCATTGTCTATTAAATGTATTATTGTGGTGTTGTCCGTCAACCTCAAGTATCATACATTTTTGATTGTGAAAAACTAGAAAATCAACTTCAGCTTTTTCTCTTGATTTATTATCTTGGTTACTAATAGGTAACCCATTTAAACCCATAAAACCATCTACATTAGCAAAAAACATCAAATTTAAACTAGATAAAGCTTTAGCAATTCTTATTTCAGTTTCAGACCTAAATGTTAAGCCATTCCATAAAAACTTTTCCTTCTTTATTTCATTTTCAACTTTAGTTCTTACTAAATCTTCTTGGATTTTAATAATGTTGAATATTTTTTTCTTTTCAATATTATCGTAATAAACACACCACCAATATTGTGTACCTTTACCGTCTCTTTGGTCTGCAAAAGCAAGATGTAAATGTTCAGTAATTTCAAAATAAAATCCTGTTTGATGTCTTGCATCTAACCATTTTTGAATCAAAACCCTATCTATAAACTTATAGACTTCTGAAAGATAAGTAATTAAAGAATCAGTTCTAACTTCCACATAGAATGGCAACTGTGGAGCTACTGAAACTATAGAATTATCAGAATGACTGTGTACTGTACCTTTTGGGTTAAAAGAAGTTCTAGGAGGAGCTTGCACCATATAACAAAATAGTAATTTATTTTGTTGTAGCTACAATCATTTGATTACTGCAAGAGAGTAAATACATAACAATTATTTAAAAGACTAGTCTACTAGACTATAAATTAAGTGTTATTCCTGTAAAGATAATACTTATGACTACAGTTATCATTTTTTAAACTTCATTGCTGAGGAAAAATTCTTAAAAGCTGTAACAGTATAGCTTCTAAACTTTGTAATGCAGCATTGCTAGTACGTTGATGCTCTAAAAAATTTTGTTGATGTCTTTCATAGCTTTGTTCATGCTGTTCATGACTATCGCGTAATTCAAGTAAAACATCATCCAGTACACCACTACGAGCTAGGACAGTATTAACGTTACTGGTAAGCTCTGCTATGTTATCACTCAAATTATCCAGCTTTGTAGTCAGTTCAGAAATGGCAGTAGTGTTTACTTCCTGTTTTGCAGTTAATCCAGCAATAGCAGTAGTGTTTATCTCTTGTTGTGTCGCTACTCTGACTAAAATTGCTTCGATAAGTTCTAATCGGCTTGGTTGGTTTGGTGTGTTTGTCATGGTATTTTCTAGTTTCCTGCCTTTATTCTAAAAACTCTACACCATTGCATTAGCTGTGAATTATTGTTTATCAAGGTACTCGGCAACGGTATCTGTTGCTTAAATCCCCTTCACCACCGAGCGTGAGCGCTCTTATTGACTAATCTGGGAGTGAATGCCTTACAGTGCTAACGTACAGTTCCCTTTTTGACCCTATTTTACACAAGTTTCTGTGCAATGGCTCAAGCGCCACTTTAAGAACGATCACCTCCGGTGGGATACTGTTGGCGAAAGTGTTACAACTCAAAGCCGCAACTACAGATTGAAGGTTTGAGCTTACGTAATACTTAATAAGACAACAATGTATTACATTCGCCAACAGTATCCGGTGGGCGGTTACGCCATCGCTTTGCGAAAAAGAAAGTGAAAATTCTTGAATCGATATATCCAGATGAATCCGAAACAATTAGAAGACTCCATTTTTGAAGCTGTCTCTGACGCGATTGGGACAGAATGGACAATTGAAGAAAAGCAGTTGATTCAGAATGATTCCGAATTACAAAGTTGCCTAAAAGAATGGCTAAATAATTCCTTGAGTGATACTTGTTGGCATCCAGACAACTATAAAATAGTCCGAGACTTAAGTGCCCCTTCAAACTTCAGTCTCCCAATGAATTTGTTGGAAGATGAAGAGACTCACATTCCTTTTTAAAACCTCTTGTATTCGTCTCGTACTTAATTACGAGACTTTTAACGCTTCGCGCAACTTTTGTGAACATTAAAAATTTCGGAAAAATACAATGGATATTCAATCTCTACTCACCCAAGCTATCGAAGTTATAGTAATCAGCTTTGTTGCTCTGATCATTTTCGATTTTATCGATGGGCTTTACGTTGTGCCATTACCATCTATTGCAATTGCACAATTCAATTCCAGTTCCGAATCCGCAATAACAGCAACTCAATTTGAGCCACTATCTAACAGTGAACAACTAGAAGTCGAACCTCAACAAATCCCCTTCGTTACATCACAGTTTGAGAAAATTTCTGACCCCTGGACATTCGAGCTAGAGCCTTACAACAGTTCTGCCGAAATTCAACCAGTTGTACTTCAATTCCCCTCACTAAGGCTACTACCACCAGCAACAGGAGTACAACTTAAATCTAAAGCTAAAACCGCCAATAAATCTACTCCCATCAAAGGCAAAACTACCAAAACTTCTAAGACTACTGCAAAAGCGACATCTACTAAAGCTCCACGAAAACCCGCAAGACCACGCAAGCAGTCGGCTTAAGTAACTTTGCTGGGTGTCTTGTTGCTTCGACACAGACACCTATTAAAGGAGCGATCGCGTTTTCACAATAGCGATCGCTTTTTTGTCATTTCAAAAAGTCAAAACAATGCAAAGCACACTGTGCCTTGGTAGTCGCTCTCCAGTACGCCCCAGATAAAGAAGAGTTTGCTCACGCTCGTCAGCACTTGGAAATAGCAATCGCCTTATCTGGAGAATATCATAAGCTTTTCTGGAGTATCTTCTGGAAAACTTCACCAGGACGAGTTAAAAGACGGATTCGCTCACAATGTAATCAACTAGCATTTGATACATATTCCCACATGGTTGAGCTAGCTCTTTTGCTCAACGAATATGCAGTAAAACAAACATCTGTTGGAGTTCCACAACCGAAAGAGTGATTGGAATTCATTTTTAATTTGAAATGTGCAAACCGAAAAGATCGAGCGTGAGCATCCCACAGAAATTAACATCTTGCAATTAAGTCTACTTTGATTGCCACGCTAGGTACGAATCTGACTGTGCAGTATCGGCTACGCCAAGTTTTTGTGAAATCAATACTCTATATATACAGTCATGGTTAATGCAATCCAAGGCTCACTGTTTGCACATCAAACAGTTTTAGACTACGGGCAATCCATTCTCAGCGCCGGACATGAACTTGCCAAATTATTGATTAAGAATCAACCTTTGGCAAACAGAGCAATCCAATCACAGATGAATCGTTATTTTAACGGAACTGCGGCACAGGGCAAGTGGCAGTGGAAAGATGCTTACGAAGCTGTTGAGGTTGCACTAATTCTCTACCTCCGGCAAAAGGGATTATCAGAAAATCCTTTAGAGCAATTGCAACAACTAGAATCACTTTGCCCCACGCATACCCGTCGCAGCGAGGAGCAACTAAAACTTCAGCAGTTCTCAACTCCATTGCCATTGGCTTACTTAGTAGCATTAGCAGGACAAATCACAAACAATGACCTGGTGCTAGAACCATCGGCTGGTACTGGTATCATGGCACAGTTCGCCAAACTTCAGGGCGCGAGTCTTATCCTCAACGAGCTAGCCGACGACAGAGCAAAGATTCTACGCCGATTGTTCCCTGGCACTCCACTATTCTCTGTGAATGCCGAGCAGATTAACGATTACTTAGCCCGCATTTCTCAGCCTTCAGTTGTTCTGATGAACCCACCATTTTCATCATCTCCTCGATTGCGCGATCGCAACCCTGACGCAACACCTCGGCATATCAACTCTGCATTACAAAAGTTATGCGCCGGTGGGCGGTTGGTGACAATCACTGCTAACTGGTTCTCTCCTCTTCATCCTACTTGGCGAGAAACTTTCGTTAAGTGGCAGGATTTTGCCCAAGTTGTGCTTTCAGTGGGGGTCATTGGTCAAGCTTATGCATTGCACGGGACAACGATGGAAACCCGGATTACCGTTATTGACAAGGTTCTATCTGATGATCACAAGCAAATCCCCTGTATTCAACAAACACTGGATCTGCCCGAACTGCTGGCATTGATTGAGCAATTACCACAGCGATCTCTGTGGCAGCATTCAACTGCTAAAGCGGAGGCTGCGGTTGCTAAAGCGGAGGCTGCGGTGGCGAAGGTCGTTAAGCTGCCAAAGCGTACTGTAGTAGATCAACCACAAACAGTTTCTCTTATTCCAGACGTGGCAGTTCTGGAGTACGAATTGGTCGAGTGGAGTGGCTCAGACAGTTTAAAAGATGCCTTGTACGAAAGCTACCGACCGCAACGCATTAGGATCAAAGATGCTTTGCCACATCCCTCATTGCTTTGCGAAAGTGCAGCCCTAGCACTTGTCTCACCATCGGCTCCAACTTATAAACCGCATCTCCCACAAAACATTATCACACAAGGCTTGTTGTCAGAGGCACAACTTGAAAGCGTTATTTACGCAGGTCAGGCGCACTCCGAACTTTTGTCCGGTTCTTACTTGGTGGATGATTCACTCGACAACGTGACAGTCGCGGCAAACAATGAGGAGAAGGCACTTAGGTATAGAAAAGGCTGGTTTCTTGGCGATGGCACAGGTTCGGGAAAAGGTCGACAAGTAGCAGGTATCATTCTCGATAACTGGTGTCAAGGACGCAAGAAAGCCATCTGGATTTCCAAAAGCTCTGCTTTGATAGAAGATGCCCGACGTGATTGGTGTGCCTTGGGTGGTAGCGAAAAGGACATCATCGACCTCGGCAATATCAAACTTGGTGAACCTATCCCATTCACTGAGGGCATTCTATTTGCAACGTACTCAACTTTAAGATCCCAGAAGGGTGGTAAAAGCCGACTCAAACAAATCATTGAGTGGGCTGGCATTGAGTTTTCAGGAGCGATCGCCTTCGATGAATGCCACGCGATGGGTAACGCGATGGCACTTGAAGGTAAGCTGGGTATGGTCAAAGCATCAATGCAAGGTCTTGTTGGGTTACGGCTACAAAATGCACTACCTCTTGCACGGGTTATCTACGTGTCAGCCACCGGAGCGACCAAAGTCTCAAACTTATCTTATGCGAATCGTCTGGGGCTTTGGCAGACTGGCGACTTCCCATTTACCTCCCGTGAAGATTTCGTGGAATCCATTGAAGTTGGTGGCATTGCTGCGATGGAAGTGGTAGCCAGGGATCTCAAGGCTTTGGGACTGTATCTGGCGCGGAGTCTCAGTTTTGAGGGCGTAGAATACCAAACTCTCGAAATTGAACTTACTCCTACTCAGGAAAGAATCTATGACAGTTACTCCGAAGCTTTCCAAATTATCCACAATAACCTTCATAAAGCATTAGAAGCTTGCAATATCTCTGGCTCAAAGACTTATAACCGTGCTGCGAAAATGTCTGCGATGTCTCAGTTCGAGTCGCATAAGCAACGATTCTTCAATCATTTGCTGACCGGGATGAAATGCCCAAAACTGATTAAAGCCATTGAGCAAGACATCACGCAAGGTCATGCTGTTGTAGTCCAGATAGTTTCTACAAATGAGGAACTATTGAAACGCCGACTTAATGAGGTTTCGCCCCTTGAATGGAAGGACTTGAATCTTGACCTGACTCCACGGGAATATCTCATGGATTATTTGATGAGCGCTTTTCCAATTCATCTCCATGAGATACATTCAGGTGAAGACGGGGAAGAACGTTCCGAACCGACTTTTAATGCCGATGGTTCGCCCGTTATTTCTCAAGCTGCACTTGGATTGCGTTCGGCACTGGTAGATAAACTTGCTAGTCTTGACCCTATCCCTGGCGCATTAGAACAATTGCTGTGGCACTTCGGTCATAAACAAATAGCTGAAGTTACAGGACGAAGCAAAAGGGTACTGAAAGACGAAGCTGGGCGTTTGTTTGTCGATTCACGCGGTGGTGGCGCGAATATTGCTGAAACCACCGCATTTATGTCTGACCAAAAGCAAATCCTTATCTTCTCTGACGCTGGCGGCACAGGTCGTAGCTACCATGCAGATTTGAACGCCGTCAACCGGAAACGGCGATCGCACTACTTACTTGAAGCCGGCTGGAGAGCAGATAACGCAATTCAGGGGCTTGGGCGATCGCATCGGACGAATCAAGCTTCTGCACCAGTGTTTAGACCAGTGACTACTAATGTCAGAGGTGAACGCCGCTTTATCTCTACGATTGCTAGACGGCTGGACAGTTTGGGTGCATTGACTCGTGGGCAGCGCCAAACTGGGGGCAATGGAATATTCGACACCAAAGATAACCTAGAATCCCAATACGCAGAGTACGCACTGTATGAGTTATTCAAGCAGATATTCCAAGGTCGATTTTACGAAGTGCCTTTAGGAAAATTTGAGGAAATGACGGGGTTATCTCTGACTTCAGAAGAAGGCGGTATGAAAATCGACCTCCCACCGTTGCGACAGTTCCTCAATCGCCTGCTGGCTTTGAGAATTGGGATGCAGAATATCATTTTTGAGAGGTTCGAGTTGCTGTTGAGTCAGCAGATTGAAACAGCGATCGCTCAGGGGATTTTTGAGGTCGGGGTAGAAATACTTCGAGCAGAACGCTTTACGGTTGTTAGCACAGAGACTGTTTATACTCATCCGGTTAGTGCTAGTACTACCAATTACTTGAAAATCGAACGAGTTCAAAAGGCTGACATTAAAACTGGTATTGAAGCGGTGGATTTAGCGACAAACTACCGGGGACGGCTAATGGTAAATGATAAGTCTAATAAGGCGGCTGTCTGCATTCCCACACACAGCATCTTTGATGCTGAAGGTGGAGTTGTACCAAGGGTTTTGTTGGTACAACCACAAAAAGAAATGCGCCTACCTCAAGAAAAGTTACAAGCCTCTCAATGGAGGGAAGTTTCAGTAAACGAGTTCGTCGCAACTTGGTCTAAAGAAGTTCAAGAATTGCCTAAGTTTACAACTGATTATATTCATCTTGTAACTGGCATTCTTCTGCCTATTTGGAAAACCCTACCAAACAAAAACAATCGAGTATTTCGATTGCAAACCAGCAATGGGGAGAAAATTCTGGGGCGAGTGGTTGATGCTCAAGATATTCGTACTGTTCCCGAACAATTGGGTATGAAAAATAAGCTGCTTTCTCCAGAAGAATTAGTTTATTTGGTACTGAATGAGCGGTATTCAGAGCAATTACCCGGAGGTGTAACTTTGCGTTGTTCTACTATTGCAAATGAGCGCCGTATTGAATTAGTCAATGCTTTATCGTTAGCTGACAGATTTGTGACTGTGGGATGTTTTACTGAAATAATTCAGTGGAAAAAGCGAGTATTCATTCCGGCTAACGACAAAGCTGCATCTATTCTGGCGGCTGTGATTGAAATTCTGAGATGAAATTTATAGCCACTTTTGTCAAGTGGCTATTTTTTCGATTTGGCTATCCTACTTTCAACCCCAAGCAAATCCTTATAAACTTCATAATCTCGAAAAAGGTCTATAATCAAACTTCGAGTAAAAGCACAGTAAATCATATTTCCTCGCGCCTCGTACAAACCAAAAGCTTTAAACAAATCTTTTTTAGCACCCTCAATATCGCCCAGATGAAATCTGACTGTCCCTCGTCCACAGTATGCTTCTGCACAATCAGCATCCAAAGATAATGCCTTTTCTAAATTAGAGAGTGAACTTTCTAATTCCCCACATAAAAAATAAATATTTGCCCTATTTATATAGGCTGATAAACAGTTTGGGTCAAGTAAAATTACTTGATTGTAATCTAAGATAGCTGCTGGATTATCACCAGTTAGATTTTTATACGTATCAGCCCGATTTAAATAAGCTTGGACTAAATTTGGATTCAGGGCGATGGCTTTACGCAAATTTCTCACAAACAATAAAAAATCAATTCACATCGCTTGATATAAGACATTTTTTGATACATCATCAATTGAAATGTATGATGGTAAACAAAGTAAGTACAAAATAGCCATTATCAAG
>JAESFO010000311.1_pt1 | contig 72176 bp, 78 predicted proteins | sample 9269421 | NCBI WGS metagenome assembly JAESFO01 (sample SAMN14502839, study PRJNA617101) | algae metagenome | isolation source: Nostoc desertorum CM1-VF14 and co-occurring heterotrophs from rocky... | place: USA: Clark Mountains, San Bernardino, California | collected 2000-06-05 | reverse complement strand
ATCGCTGTATTGCTGCTCGGACGGCGTGCGTGGTCGTGGCGCTCCCATGACGAACCTGTCCCATACGGCTTCCTTCCATTCCAACGAAAGGATCGCACCATCAAACCGTGGGATCAAACACCTAGCCTCGGCGCGAACGCGGCACGCCCTGGCTCTTCGCGCGCCTGCGCCGTCATCACGCGGTCATCCCGGGCGTTGAAGCCATTGTCGCGGGCGGGGCGAGTCTCAGGAGACGAGCCAGATGAACGACACCAACATCGCAACCGACGAAACCGACGTGCTGATCGCGTCGAACAAGGTCGAAGGCACCGCGGTCTACGACCGTGACGGAGAGAAGCTCGGCAGCATCTACAACTTCATGGTCGACAAGCGCTCGGGCAATGTGGAGTACGCCGTGCTCCAGTTCGGCGGGCTCTTCGGGCTCGGCAGCGACTATTATCCGCTGCCTTGGGACAAGCTGACCTACGAGACCGATCAGGGCGGCTACGTCGTCGATCTCGACCGCGAAGTGCTCGAGGCAGCGCCCAAATACGCCGCGGACCAGGAACCGCGCTACGACCGCGAGTATAACGAGCGGGTCTACGGCTATTACGGCCTGACCTATCCGATCTGAAGCGAGGCGCGCCGCTCCGGATCACCTGGAGCGGCTCACCCCGCGGTCAGCGCAACATATTCCACGGCGAAATAGCCGATCTGATAGACCAGCGCGCAGGCCGCCAGCGCCAGATGCGGGCGGCTGCGTCGCAGCGTCATACCGAGCACTGCGATGGCCAGCGTCGCCAGCGTGTGGACCGGATAGGCTGCGCCCAGCGCATGCCAGCGCGCGCCGCCCTTGAGCGCCGTGTCGCCAAGATCGACCAGCGCGATCAATCCCACCAGCCCGAAGAACCAGTAGCGACGGTCCAGCAGATAGGCCTCGTAGCTGCCATAGTCGCGCAGATCCTTGGGAAACAGCAGCGACGACAGCATGAAATAGAGCGAGCAATAGCTGATGATGAACAGATAGCCGCCGAAGCTCCAGCGCGGCACTGCGACAAGCGCGAACTCCCACCACCAGAAGGTGACGATCGAAACCAGCGCCCAGGCGACCCACAGCATATGGACCCAGGACCAGCGACGACGCTTCGGATGCTCGATGATCGACGCAATGCCGGTCAGCAGCGTCGTGATGCCGAGCCCAAGGATGATGCTCATGACGACGCGGATGTGCGGATAGAGCTGGTCCATTGCGATCGCGGCCCCTGAGAACGGGTCCGCATCCTCGCGCACGACGAACCGGGCCGCAAGCGCCCCGGCCATCGTCGCGACCGCCTCAGGCCCGGTTGGCTGCGCTCAGCACTGCCCGCACGCTCGCGGTCGCAATGTCCGCGTCGATCCCGACACCGAACACGGTGCGGCCGTCATCGGTGCGGCATTCGACATAGGCGGCCGCCTGCGCGTCGGCACCATGGCCGATCGCGTGCTCGCTATAGTCGACCACGTCGAGCTTCGGCCCCGTGCTGCCGGCCAGCGCGTCGATCACGCCCGAGATCAGCCCGTTGCCGCGCCCCGAGATCGAGCGCGTCTCGCCATCGATCGCGATCCGCCCGACGAACACGCGGTTCCCCGCGGTGCCGCTCTCCTCATAGTCGACCAGCGCAATGCGGGCATTGTCGCCCGGCAGATAGGTCCGATCGAACAGTGCGCCGATGTCGGTAGCATTCAATTCGCGGCTCGTCTCGTCGGCGAGCTGCTGCACATGCCGCGAGAAGTCCGCCTGCATCCGCTTGGGCAGCTTGAGCCCGCGGTCCTGCTCGAGCACCCAGGCGACGCCCCCCTTGCCGGACTGCGAGTTGACGCGGATCACCGCCTCATAGTCGCGGCCCAAGTCCTTGGGGTCGATCGGCAGATAGGGCACGTCCCAGATCTGGTCGTTGCGCGCCGCCTGCGCTGCGAAGCCCTTCTTGATCGCGTCTTGGTGGCTGCCCGAAAAGGCCGTGAACACCAGCTCGCCTGCATAGGGGTGGCGCGGATGCACCGGCAGCTGGTTGCAATATTCGACGGTCTGGATGACTTCGTCGATGTCGGAAAAATCCAGCCCCGGATTAACGCCTTGCGTGTACATATTGAGCGCCAGCGTCACGAGATCGACGTTGCCGGTGCGCTCGCCGTTGCCGAACAGACAGCCCTCGACGCGGTCGGCGCCCGCCAGCAGCCCCAGCTCGGACGCGGCGACGCCGGTGCCGCGATCATTGTGCGTGTGCAGGCTGATCACCACCGAATCCCGATTGCGGATGTTGCGGCAGAACCATTCGATCTGATCGGCATAGACGTTGGGCGTCGCCGCCTCGACCGTCGCCGGCAGGTTGAGGATCAGCGGCTTCTCCGGCGTAGGGCGCAGGATCTCCATCACCGCCTCGCAGACCTCGACCGAGAAATCGAGCTCGGCGGTCGAGAAGGTCTCGGGGCTGTACTCGAAATGCCAGTCGGTGTCCGGCTGCGCGGCGGCGCAGTCGCGCAGCACCTTGGCGCCCTCCACGGCGATCTGGCGTATCTCGTCGCGGCCCATGTTGAACACGATCCGCCGCCACGCGGGCGAGACTGCGTTGTAGAGGTGGACGATCGCCTTCTTGGCGCCGCGCAGGCTCTCGAAGCTCGTCTCGATCAGGTCGCGACGCGACTGGGTCAGCACCTGGACGATCACGTCCTCGGGGATCCGGTCGTCGCGCACCAGCCCTGAGATGAAGTCGAATTCGGTCGCGCCCGCGCTGGGAAAGCCGACTTCGATCTCCTTGACGCCCACCTTGCACAGCAGCTCGAAGAAGCGCGTCTTCTTCTCGCCGTCCATCGGGTCGATCAGCGCCTGATTGCCGTCGCGCATGTCGGTCGAAAGCCAGCGCGGCGGCTTGGTGATCGTGCGGCTGGGCCATTGCCGGTCGGGCAGATCGACCTGCGGGAAAGGACGGTACTTGACGCTCGGATCGCGCAACATGGGACGTGTCTCTCGGGGTAAGCGGCCGCGCGCATAGCGCAGGCGCAGTGCAGACGGAAAGGCTCGAATTTACCCTTAGGGACGTGCGCGCGCGGCGGTTCGGCCCCTAAGGGCGAATAAGTCGCAGGCCAAGGCGCAGAGCGTTCGTCACGCGACTCTTATGGGTCGCGCAGGCGATTTTGTCCACCGTCTCGATTATTCGGCAGGTACCGACGCCTCCTCCGCTTCTGCGGGCTCCGTCGCAGCCGTGTCGTTGGAAGCCGCGGCTGCCGCCGCCTCGGTCGCATTCTCCTCTGGCGTCGGCGTTGCGATCGGGCTCGGCGCAGGCGTCGCGACGATCTCGGCCATCGGCGGCGGATCCGAATAGTTGGTGCCAGTGGTCCCGCCCCCGCAGCCGCCAAGAGCAACCAGTCCGCAGCACAGCGCAAGCAATCGCATCGTGACGCCCTCCGTTCGCCTGGAACCTAGCAGCCCCTTCGACAGGAGCAACACCGCCCCCCCAAGCGCTTCGAGATGCGTCGGTCGGCAACGCTCTGTGAGCCGATTCGTCGATCGAAAACGGCTCGAAGGAGCCTCAGAGGGCATTTTTCCACCGCAAATTGCCCCAAAAACCGGCTTTGCTGCCCAAGTGTGGCTAGACAGACGCCTCGGACCACGATCAAAAGGGTGGCAGGTCCGCGCCCACAGGGGCGGATCGCGGTACATCGTCGAACGCGGCACGGCGGGAGGGTTCAAAGCCGGGGCGCCGACGAAGCAAATAGCCCGGAATTTTCGGGCGCAACAGGAGAAGAGACAAATGGCCGAGAACAAAGCATCTGGCGGAGCGCGCGGCGGCATTGCCAAGCCGGTCACCCCCTCGCCGGAGCTGGCCGCGATCGTCGGCAACGGGCCGCTGCCGCGCAGCGAGATCGTCAGCAAGATGTGGGATCACATCAAGAAGAACAACCTCCAGAACCCCGCGAACAAGCGCGAGATCCTGGCGGACGACAAGCTCGAGAAGATCTTCGGCACCAAGAAGGTGACGATGTTCGAGATGAACAAGCACATCTCCAAGCACGTCAAGTAAACCGGCGCCGGCTCGCGCCGGCAACGCTACACGCAGGCGGGGCGGGTCTCATCGGGGCCCGCCCCGTTTCGTTTGGCTGGTCAGGGCAGCGCGCGGCTGGCATGGCGCAGGAGCAACAGGAGACCAGCATGTCCGAGCGTTTCGAGCGCCACCGCCAGCCCTGGCGGCCCGACGAGATCCAGAAGCTGCACACGCTCGCCAGGAAGGGCATGGCCCTGAAGGCGATCGCCAAGGCGCTCACCCGCAGCGAGGAATCGGTGAAGGAGCGCGCCAAGCTCGACGGGCTGAGCATCGCCAAGCTGCACTGAAGTGGCCCAATACGACGCGATCATCCTGGGGGCCGGCGGCGCGGGCATGATGTGCGCTGCCGTGGCTGGGCAGCGCGGCCGTCGCGTGCTGCTGCTCGATCATGCCGATAGGGTGGGCAAGAAGATCCTGATCTCGGGCGGCGGCCGCTGCAACTTCACCAACCTGCACGTCGCGCCCGATCGTTACCTCTCCGCCAACCCGCACTTCGCCAAATCGGCGCTCGGCCGCTACACCGCGCAGGATTTCCTGGAGCTGGTCGGGCGGCATCGCATCGCCTGGCACGAGAAGACGCTGGGCCAGCTCTTCTGCGACGGCTCGGCACGCCAGATCGTCGACATGCTGCTCGACGAATGCGCGCAGGGAAACGTCGAGATTCGCACCGGCCGCGCCACGGGCGAAATCGGCCATTCGGACGGGCGCTTTCATGTGGGGGAGGCGTCGGCGCGGGCGCTGGTGATCGCCACCGGCGGCCCTTCGATCCCCAAGCTCGGCGCGACCGGCTATGCCTATGACCTCGCCCGCCGCTTCGGGTTGAGGATCGTGGAGCCCCGCCCCGCGCTCGTGCCGCTGACCCTGCCGCCCGATCAGGCGCTGTTCCGCGAGCTCTCGGGCGTCGCTACGGAGGTGATCGCACGCGCCGGGAAGACGAACTTTCGCGAAGCAGCGCTGTTCACCCATCGCGGGCTCTCGGGGCCCGCGATCCTCCAGATATCTTCCTATTGGCGCTCCGGCGAGCCGATCGCGATCGATTTCCTGCCTGATCAGGTCCCGGGCTGGCTCGTTGCGGCCAAACGCGCACGTCCGCGCACCACCATCCGCAAGCTGCTCTCCGAACTCCTGCCCGGCCGGCTGGCGGAGACGCTCGCCGAGCAGCTCGCGCTCGCGGGCGAGCTCGCCAACCTGCCCGATCGCAAGCTGGCCGAAGCCGAACGCCGTCTCGCCGACTGGCAGTTCCACCCCAACGGCACCGAAGGCTTCGCCAAGGCCGAAGTCACCGTCGGCGGGATCTCCACCGCCGAACTTTCCTCGCAGACGATGGAGGCGCGCAAGGTTCCCGGCCTCTATGCGATCGGCGAAGCGTTGGACGTCACCGGCTGGCTGGGCGGCTATAATTTCCAATGGGCCTGGGCGAGCGGCTGGGCCGCGGGGCAGGCGATCTAGCCGATGCGCCTCAGCGGTCGCGGCTGAGGTCGTCCACTTCGCCCATGATCGTGTCGAGCGCGCTCTTGCCGTCCGGATTGGCGACCATTTCGCGCCGCGACGGCAACTGGCCTTCGCTCAGCAGCGCCTCGAGCGCGACACGGCCGCGTGCGACGCGGCTCTTGATCGTGCCCACCGCCACCTGACAGATCTCGGCGGCCTCCTCATAGGCGAAGCCACCCGCGCCGACGAGGATCAGCGCCTCGCGCTGCGGCTGCGGCAGGTGCAGCAGCGCGCGCTGCATGTCGGAAAGCTCCACGTGCCGGTCCTGGCTTGCGGGTGCCGCGAGCAGCCGGTCGGCGACCAGATCGTCCCACTCGCCCTTGAAGCGCGCGCGGCGCATCTGGGAGAGATAGAGGTTGCGCAGGATGATGAAGGTCCAGGCGCGCATGTTGGTGCCGGCCTGGAAGCGCTTGCGCGCCGCCCATGCCTTGAGCAGCGTTTCCTGCACCAGGTCGTCGGCGAGATCCCTGCTGCCCGAAAGCGAACGCCCGAAGGCGCGCAGATGCGGAATCACCTGCGCAAGCTGCGTCTTGAACTCGGGGTCCGAGAGCGCAACGTGCTCGCGCGGCGCCTCCGCTTCCTGGTTGGCGGAATCGATGCGATCACCGGACTGTTCGGACTGAGTCATTCGATCCCGTTCAATAGCACGCGCCGATGGCCCGTTGGGATTGGAGATAGGTGCGGCGTCCCCGATTGCCAGCATATTGGCCGACCCGGGAATCAGAGCCAGAGGATAGCCGCGAAAGCAACGACCACCAGCGCCAGGCCGAAGCCCAGCACATAGCGAGTCATGTGGGGAGTGGTCCCGGCGCGGGCCCGATCGGTGGAGACATGGATGTGTTCGTCGTTCTCAGCCATGCCTGTCCAACCCCCGAGAACCGTTTTGGCTCCGTATCGTGTGGAACCCGCGCCAGATTTTTCAGGCCGCGGCGGGAACCGTTGCCGTATCGAAGAACAGCGCCTGGCTGATCGTCGTCTTCACCGTCTCGCGCTGGAAAGGCTTGGTGATCAGGAAGGTCGGCTCCGGCCGCTCCCCGGTCAGCAGCCGCTCCGGGAAGGCGGTGATGAAGATCACCGGCACCTGGAACTCGGCAAGGATGTCCTTGACCGCGTCGATCCCCGAGCTGTCGTCGGCGAGCTGGATGTCGGCGAGCACCAGGCCCGGGCGGTCCTCCATCGCGAGCGCGACCGCTTCGTCGCGAGTCACCGCGACGCCGGTCACCTCATGGCCCAGATCGCGCACGATCTGCTCGAGATCCATCGCGATCAGCGGCTCGTCTTCGATGATCATCACGCGCGTGCGCGTCTGGCGCTCGATCTCCGTGACAGCCTCTGCGACGAGCTTGGAGACGTCCTCGGCGCCCGCCTCGATCAGATAGCCGGCATCCTCGATGCTGAAACCCTCCACGGTGGTGAGCAGCAGCGCCTGGCGGGAAAGCGGCGTCAGCCGTGCGAGGCGGCGGCGTGCGATCGACTCGTTGTCGTTGATCGCCTCCTCCGGGATGTCATCTTCCTCCAGGTGCGTGGACTGCCAGATGGCCTGGAAGGTGCGGTAGAGGCCCAGCCGAGGATCGACCTCACGCGGGAACTGATCGGGCGCCGCGACAATCGCCTCCAGCGCGGCGCGCACGTAGCGATCACCTTCCATCTGGTTGCCGGTTAGCGCACGTGCGTAGCGGCGCAGAAAGGGAAGATGGGGCGCGAGTTGCTGACCGAGCGACATAACCGAACTATTCTCCTTCGAATGCGCGGGGCCGCATTCATTGCGCCCGGGCATATGCTTTGCAATGATTCTACACAGATTCTGCTTTCCCGAAGGAGCCCCTCCCCGGAATTCGCATCGGGTGTGGAACAATCGACGCGCTGTTTGGTTTCATCGCCCAAGCCATATGGTGCCCCCGCACCATACAGGTGCTTGCGCTCTGCCATCACGGCGTTATCGAGACGTGAGCGTCTGAAGGCAAATCGTTCATAGTCCGGGCTCCCGGTCGTCCGGGTCCTCAGGGGGGAATTGGTGCATTCCGCGAAAAACGAGACGAAAAAGCCGCCGAAGCCGAAGGGCGGGACGGAGAGCAGCCGACCCAATCGCGATCTGGGCGATGCGCTGCGCCGTGCGTATGACGACACCGTCAAGGAAAACGTGCCCGACGATCTTCTCGACCTGCTGAAGAAGCTCGACTAACTCCCGGGCATGGATAGCCCCGAGCAGGAACCGTACACCGCGCCACCGGTGTCGGCAGTCGCGCGAATGCCTACTGGCGCGAAAGTCTTCCTGTTCCTCCTCATCTTCCTGCTGCCCTTCGCGCTGATTGCGCTTTTCACGACGCTACAGACCACGAAGACCGCCGACTCCGAAGCCCGTCAGCGCCTCCGCGCGGTGGCGGAGGAAAGCTCCGGCCTGCTCGATAACGCGCTGACCAACCAGGTAAGCCAGCTCGGCGAGGCGCTGGCCGCGCTCGAGCGCGATCCCGCCGATGCACCCAGCTGCACGCGCCTGATTGGAACCTTCGCGGCGCAGGGCGGAGTCCGTTTCGCGATAGCCGGACGCGACGGGCGCGTGCTTTGCGGCCAGCGATTCAGCATCGCGGGGCCGCCGTCGCTCGGCCCGTCGCAGGTCGAGGCTCTGGTGCGCGGGGACGGGCTCGCGATATGGATCGCCGGAGCACGCGGGTTCACTGCGATCGCCTATTATCCCGTGTCTGCGCTCAATGCGATGTCGCGGCCCAGCGGCTTCGTGCCCGAATATGGCGCGGCGATCCTCGAACAGGACAACCGCCTCGTGCTCCGCGAGCTTTCGGGCGTGGGTCCGCTCGATCGGCGCGAGAAGATCCGGGGCGAGCTCTCGATCGGCGGGCTCGCGCTCGAAATGTCGATGCCGGGGGCGCCGATCACCTCGCCGCTGATCCTCACGACGCTGCTGCTGGTGCTGATGTGGATCGCCGCCGCTGCGAGCGGCTGGTTCGTGGTCGACATATTGCTCATCCGGGCCCTGCGCCGGCTGCGGAAGAACGTGGGCAACTATCAGCCGGGCGAAGTCATCGACGTGCGCCGCTTCGGCTCGATCCCGGCGCTGGAAATTCGCGAGTTGAGCGACACCTTCCGGCAGATCAGCCGGACCGTGCAGCTCCACGAGGCCGACCTCGCCGAGGGGCTGGTGCGCCAGACCAGGCTGACGCGCGAAGTCCATCACCGGGTCAAGAACAACCTCCAGGTCATATCGAGCCTGATCAACTTTCACGCGCGCAGCGCCAAGACGCCCGAGGCGAGCGAAGCCTATGCCTCGATCCAGCGCCGCGTCGATGCGCTCGCGGTGGTCCATCGCCACCATTATGCCGAGCTGGAGGAGAACCGCGGGCTCGAGCTGCGATCGGTAGTCGGCGAGCTCGCCGCGAACATCCGGGCGACGGCACCCGATTCCGCGGCACGGCTGGGAATCACCCTCGATATCGAGCCGCTGCTCGTCAGCCAGGATGTCGCGATCGCTATCGCCTTTCTTCTCACCGAGCTGATCGAGCTGGCGATGAGCTGCAGCCCGGCGGCGCAGATCCGCATCTCGATCAAGGGGACGGAGGAGCCGGATCGGGCCCTGCTGCGGGTCAGCTCGCCGGCGCTGGTGCAGACGTCCGAGATGGATGCGGCGGTGGAGACCCGCTACGGTCGGGTGATCCAGGGCCTCGCACGGCAGATGCGGACCAAGCTCCATTACGACCCGCTCGTGGGCGCCTATGAAGCCGCGGTTGCGATAGCCGGCCGCCCCTGAAAAATTTTTCGCATTTTTTTCGAGAACCGCTGGAACTCCGACCGCGAAAGCTCGTTCTGCAGTTCGGATAGTGACCTTTTGCCCCCCCGCTCTCGCTATCCAAGACATGGGCCCGGAAGCGTCAACCCTCCCCCCCCCGGTGACGCTTCCGGGCCTAACATTTTGGGGGTCCTCTATTTTGTTGGCTCGCCTGACCTCCATTCGGAGGCGGAACGAATTGCGCGGGCCGCGCATTGTCCCACCGCAACTTCTACGGAGAATTCCGATGCGTAAGATCCTGGCCTGTGCCGTCCTCGCGAGCGCGATGCTGGTTTCTGCCTGCAACACGGTAGAGGGCGTTGGCCGCGACGTGGCTTCGGCAGGCGACACCGTTGCCGACACCGCCGACGACGCCAAGTAATCAAACGTAACCGATGGAAAGCCCCTCCCCTTCGCGGGAGGGGTTTTTCATGTCAGGCCGATTCGGCCTCGTTCTCCGCCTCGGCCGCACGCTCGCGCCGCCGCCGCGTGAACCAGATCGCCACCAGCGCCAGGAAATAAAGGCCGCACAGCGGCACCGCGAGCAGCAGCTGCGATCCGATGTCCGGCGGCGTCAGCACCGCGGCGATCGCAAAGGCGCCCACCACTGCGTAGCGCCAAGCGCCCTTCAGCTGTTCATAGGTGACGATGCCGGCATGCTCGAGCAGCATCAGCAGCACCGGCAGCAGGAACGAGAGCCCGAAGCCGAAAATGAACTGCATCACGAACTTGAGGTAGTTGTTTACCTCCAGCATGGCCTCTTGCGACACGCCCGTGTCGCCCAGATCGCCCTGGTAGGTCAGCAGGAACTTCACCGCCACCGGAATAGCTACATAATAGGCCATGCAGGCGCCGGCGATGAACAGCACCGGAGTCGCCAGGAGAAAGGGCAGCAGCGCCCTCTTTTCCTTGCGGTAGAGACCGGGCGCAACGAACTGCCAGAGCTGATTCGCGATTACCGGAAAGGCGATCATCAGCGCAGCGAAGAAGGCCACCTTCAGCTCGACGATGAAGCCGCCATAGACATCGGTGTTGACGACCCTCGTTTCCCCGGCCGCCCCCAGCGGAGCCACCAGGAACCCCAGGATCGGCCGCGCGAAATAGAGGCAGCCGCCGAACGCCACGACCAGTGCCGCGAGCGACCAGAGGAGGCGGCGGCGGAGCTCGATCAGATGGTCGAGCAGCGGGGCCTGGGTGTCGTCTATGTCCCTCACGGAAGCGGCTCGTCCTGCGCCGGCGCGGCTGCCTTGGGCTTGCGCGTGCGTTTGGGCTTGGGAGCGGGCTCGACCGCCGGTTCCGCGGTCTCTTCCTTGAATGCCGGCTGGGCGACCATCACCGGTTCGGCGTCGGCGCCCGAGTCAGTGCCGGCGTCAACCTCCGGCCCCGGTTCGTCCGGTGCGGGAAGCGCGGGCGTCGGCGGATGCTCGCGCATGATCCGCTCGTTCTCGGCGGCCCATTGCTTCTCCATCTCGGCGAGCTCGGCTTCGCGCACCATCGAGTCGAAGCCCGAACGGAACTGGCGCGCCACGCCGCGCGCCTTGCCCACCCAGCGCCCCACGAAGCGCATCGCCGTGGGCAGATCCTTGGGACCGATCACCAGCAGCGCCACAATGGCGACGAGCAGCAATTCGGTCGGCGCAACGTCTAGCATTCAGGATTGCCTCAGGCGCGCCGTCGCCGACGGCGCGCAGGATAATTCAACTGCGTCGAGTGCTCAGCGCTGCTCTTCGCGGGTGCGCTCGGCCTCGGTCTGCTGGAAGCCCGTTTCCGGCGCGGCCTTGCCCTCGATGCGGGTCGGCGGCGCGGGCTTCGGCTCGTCGTCCTCGGCCATGCCCTTCTTGAACTGCTTGAGGCCCTTGGCAACGTCACCCATCATGTTCGAGAAACGGCTGCCGCCAAACAACAAAATGACCAGGATGCCGACGATCAGCCAGTGCATCAGGCTCATGCTACCCATGGGAAATCTCCTCGTGTCGGGGTCTATCTAGGCGCCGCGCGCGCATCCGGCAACGCTTTGGGTCGGCGCCCGGAAAATTCGGTTGAAGCGCCCTATTCGTCTTCGGTGACAGTTTCGCTTTCCTCGGCCCCCGCCTGCTCGAAGGCGAGGTCGACCGGATCGAGCAGACCGGCCGCCTTGAGGTCGTCGATCCCCGGCAGGTCGCGGCGGCTCGCCAGGCCGAAATGGGTGAGGAACCCGGCGGTGGTGGCATACATCAGCGGCCGTCCCGGCACTTCGCGCCGGCCGGCTGGCCGCACCCAGCCTGCTTCCATCAGCACGTCGATCGTCCCCTTGCTGATCTGGACGCCGCGAATCGCCTCGATCTCGGCGCGGGTGACGGGTTCGTGATAGGCGATGATCGCCAGCGTCTCGATGCCCGCGCGGCTGAGCTTGCGCGCCTCCTCCCGATCGCGCCGCAGCAGGTGCGCGAGATCGGCCGCGGTCTGGAAATGCCAGCGGTCGCCCCTGCGGACCAGCTCGATCCCGCGCCCCGAATAGAGTTCGCCGAGCCGCGCCAGCGCATCGCGCACATCGGCTTCCTGCCCCACATGTGCGCGGATCTCATCCACGTTCAGGGGTTGCTCCGAAGCGAACAGCACGGCTTCCACCGCGCGGGCGAGATCGTCCTGAGGGATCATGCACTTGCCTTGAGATAGAGCGGCGCGAAGGCGGATTTCTGCTTCAGCTCCAACCGCCCCTGCCGAGCCAGCTCCAGCGCGGCGACGAACGAGGAGGCGAGCGCCGACTTGCGATAGGTGCCGGTGGCATCCTCGGGCAGGAAGCTCTCGATCGTGCTCCAGTCGATCCGCGCGCCGATCAGCGTCGAGACGCGCTCGATCGCCTCCTCCAGCGTCATCACGTCGCGCTGGGCGACGACGTGCATCACCGGCCGGGTGCGCGCGCTGATCCGGCCATAAGCGGCGATCAGGTCGTAGATCTCGGCCTCGTAGCGCGCCTTGCGCAGCACGCGCAGCCCTTCGGGTGCTCCGCGCAGAAAAGTGTCGCGCCCCAGCCGGTCGCGGGCGACCAGCCGCGCCCCCGCCTCGCGCATCGCGTTGAGCCGTTCGAGCCTAAGCTGCAGCCGCAGCGCCAGCTCTTCGGGGCTGGGCGTCTCCTCGGGGTTGCGCGGGAGCAGCAGCGCCGATTTGAGATAGGCGAGCCACGCCGCCATCACGAGATAGTCGGCCGCGAGTTCGAGCTTCAGCGCGCGCGCCTCGTTCACGAAGGCAAGATATTGCTCGACCAGCTGGAGGATCGAGATCTGGCGAAGATCGACCTTCTGGGTGCGCGCGAGTGCCAGCAGCAGGTCGAGCGGGCCCTCCCAGCCGTCGAGTTCGATCTTGAGAGTGTCGGGTGCCTCCGCGTCCATCGCCGGAGTTAAGCAGCCATATATCCTCCCCCGCAAGGGGGAGGTGTCAGCCGCCGGCTGACGGAGGGGAGGATGCCAGAACCGGGAGCGGCGTGCTTCCTTCCCCTCCGTCGCGCTATGCGCGCCACCTCCCCCTGGCGGGGGAGGATAGAGTCAGGCGGACGCAACCTCCGCCAGCAGCGCGTCCCGTTTGGCCAGAAGCCGTCCGAAATCCGCTGCCTCGGTCCCTTCGGCCACCGTCGCCATCGCCCGGTCCAGCCGCGCCCGGCATTCGGGGGTGGCGTCGCCGATCATCCCGGCGATCTCCACCATCTCGTCCATCCGCGCCCAGCAATCGAGCACGACGTCACAGCCAGCCGCGAGCGCCAGCGCGGCCTTCTCGCCCGCGGTGCCCGACAGCGCCTTCATGTCGATGTCGTCGGTCATCAGCAGCCCGTCGAAGCCGATCCGGCCGCGGATGACGTCGGCGATGACCTTGGGCGAGAGCGTGGCGGGCCGCTCGGCGTCCCACGCCTCGAAGACGACATGGCAGGTCATCCCCATCAGCGCATCGTGCAGGCGGGTGAACGGCTCGAGGTCTGCTTCGAGCGCCGCTGCTTCCGCTGCCACGCGCGGCAGCTCGTAATGGCTGTCGACCAGCGCACGGCCGTGCCCCGGCATATGCTTGACCACCCCGACCACGCCCCCGCGCCGCATGCCCTCCAGCATCGCCTGCCCCAGCGCCGCGACTCGCATCGGGTCCCCGCCGAAAGCACGGTCGCCGATCGCGGGCGTCACTTCGGGCTGGCGCACGTCGAGCAGCGGCGCGCAATTCACGTTCACCCCCACCTCCGCCAGCATCAGCGCCAGCGCATGGGCGTTGGCCCGGACGGCCTCGATCGCGGATACCGGCGCCAGCTCGTACAGCGCGTCGAACGCGGCGCCTGCGGGAAATTCCGGCCATTCGGGCGGCTGCATCCGCGAGACGCGCCCGCCCTCCTGGTCGATCAGGATCGGCACGTCGCCCCGCCCCGAAAGCTCGCGCAGACTGTCGGTGAGCGCCTTCATCTGCGCGCGGTCGCCGCAGTTGCGCTTGAACAGGATGTAGCCGAGCGGGTCGGCCTCCTTGAAGAATGCGCGCTCGTCAGCGCTGAGCTGGTGGCCGGAAATGCCGAAGATCACGGGCTTCATGCGCCTGCCCTACTCCAAGGATGCGTCGCGCGGGAGATGCTTGTCACCTATTCGGCCGAGGCGTGGCGCTTGCGCGGCACGAGGTGCAGCACGCCCACGATCGCGCTGCCGACGATCAGTCCAGCGATCCCCGATCCGATCGCATTGATCAGCCAGGCAAATGCGCCCTCAGCGAACGGCAGCGCATGCGCGACTTCCTGGGCGAAATGCTCGAGTGCATGCGGGATCGCGCCGAGCCCGAAGCTCTCGAGCCCGTGGAGCAGGATGCCGCCGCCGACCCACACCATCGCCGCCACGCCCAGATGCGAGAGCGCCTGGAGCAGCACCGGCATCGCGCGGACCAGGAACAGCCCCAGCGCGCGCGCCGAGCGCGAGCGGCGGGCGCTGAGGTGCAGCCCGATGTCGTCCATCTTCACGATGAGCCCCACCGCGCCGTAGACGCCCCCCGTTATCGCCAGCGCCACCGCGGCCAGCACCGCCGCACGCAGTCCGAACGAGAGGTCGGGAAGCTCGGCCAGCGCGATCGCCATGATCTCGGCCGAGAGGATGAAGTCGGTGCGGATCGCGCCGCTCACCTGCCGCGCCTCCAGCGCGGCGGGATCGTGGATCGCCACGACTTCCTCCGCATGATGCGTGCCGCTCAGCGCCTCGATGATCTTCTCCGCCGCCTCGAAGCACAGATAGGCGCCGCCCACCATCAGGATCGGCGTTATCGCCCAGGGCGCCAGCGCGCTCAGCGCCAGCGCCACGGGCAGGATGAACAGCAGCTTGTTGCGCAGCGAGCCGACCGCGATCTTCCAGATGATCGGCAGCTCGCGCTCGGGCGACAGGCCGACGACGTAGCGCGGCGTGACTGCGGTGTCGTCGATCACTACCCCCGCCGCCTTGGCGCCCGCACGTCCCGCAGCCGCCGCGACATCATCCACCGACGCGGCCGCCAGCTTGGCGAGCGCCGCCACGTCGTCCAGCAGCGCAACTAGTCCGCCCGGCATCTACTTCCCCTTCAAATGGATTGCTGGTCTGTCGATACGCCGCGCCAATCGGGCGCTAGTTGGCGACGAAGCAGTTCTCGCCCGCCACCTTGAGCTTGCCGCAGAGTTCGCGCGCCTGCGCGTTGCTCCCCGCGTTGACGCGCAGGCGGAAGATCGCCTCGCCGTCCTTCTCCGCCCGCTGGACCGCTTTGCCCAGCGGCGCGAGGTAGGCGAAGCGCTTCGAGAGCCGCGACCAGGCGGTGTTCGCCCCCGCTTCGGTGGGGAAGGCGCCGAGCTGGATCAGCGAACCGGATCCGGCCGGGGGCGCCGTTATCGTCGCGGGCGTCGCCTTGGGCGTGATGATGCGCGGGTTCGGCACCGAGATCTTCGCCGTGCTGGTGCCCGGACCCGATTTCACCGCCTCCGCCGCGCGCTGGCCTTCGACCGGCGCCTCGGGGAGCGCGCCGACGTTGATGCTCGTGTTGCTCGCGGCGCCCTGGCTGGTTGAGAAGATCGTGTCGCCCTCTCCCTCCACGCGCATGCCGCCGGGCTCGTTGGGCCTGACCTTGTAGTCGCCCGGCTCGGCCTCGATCAGCTCGCCGTTGCCCTGCACACCCTGCTGGCGCTGGTAAAGGTGATAGCCGAACGCGCCCACGCCCACGACTGCGAGGAGCAGCAAGACGCCTAGGAGGATGCGCCCGAGCGGGGGACCTTCGCGATAGTCCTCCTCGACCGTCTCGAGCCACGGCAGACGATCGTCGTCGCCATAGCCATCCCCCGCGCGCGCGCCCATCAATGCATCTCCTGCACCGCCTCCACCCCCATCAGGGCCAGGCCGTTGCGGACAATCTGCCCGATCCCGCGCGCCAGGAACAGCCTCGCGCAGGTGAGGTCGGCCCGGTCGGTGAGGAGGAAGCGGCGCTCGGGCCGGTCGTTGCCGACGTTCCACAGCGCATGGAACTCGGCCGCGAGGTCATAGAGGTAGAAAGCGATCCGGTGTGGCTCGCGCGCCAGCGCCGCGCCTTCCACCACGCGCGGGAACTGCGCCGCGCGCTTGACCAGCGCCAGCTCCTCGGCGTCGAGCAGCCCCAGGTCGGCAGTCGGGCACGCGATCCCGGCCTCGGCCGCCTTGCGGTGGAGCGAAGCAACCCGGGCATGCGCATATTGCACATAGAACACGGGATTGTCCTTCGATGCCTCCACCACCTTGGCGAAGTCGAAGTCCATCTGCGCATCGGCCTTGCGCGTGAGCATCGTGAAGCGGACCACGTCCTTGCCCACTTCGTTGACCACGTCGGCGAGCGTCACGAAATTGCCCGCGCGCTTGGACATCTTGACCGGCTCGCCGCCGCGCAGCAGGCGCACCATCTGGACCAGCTTGACGTCGAACCTGGTCTTGCCGCCGGTCAGCGCCTGCACCGCCGCGACGATCCGCTTGACCGTTCCGGCATGGTCCGCGCCCCAGATGTCGATCAGCTGGTCGGCTTCCTGCGCCTTCTGGAAGTGATAGGCCAGGTCGGCACCGAAATAGGTCCACTGGCCGTTAGACTTCTTGATCGGCCGGTCCTGGTCGTCGCCGAACTGCGTCGCGCGGAACAGCGGCAGCTCCACCGGCTCCCAATCCCCGGGCGTCTCGCCCTTGGGCGCCTCGAGCACGCCGTCATAGACCAGCCCGCGCTCGCGCAGCCACGCCTCGGCCGCCTCGGGCTTGCCCGCTGCCTGCAGCTCGGCCTCGGACGAGAAGACTTCGTGGGTGATCCCCAGCAGCGCCAGGTCCGCGCGGATCATCTCCATCATCGCCGCGACGGCGGTCTTGCGGAACAGCACCAGCCATTCGCTCTCGGGCGCGCCGACATATTTGTCGCCATGCTCGGCGGCGAGCTTGGCGCCCACCGGCTTCAGATAGTCGCCCGGATAGAGCCCCTCGGGGATCTCGATCGTCTCGCCCAGCGCCTCGCGGTAGCGCAGGTGCGCCGAGCGCGCGAGCACGTCCACCTGCCCGCCCGCGTCGTTGACATAATATTCGCGGATCACCCGGTGCCCGACGAACTCGAGCAGCGTCGCGAGCGCATCGCCCACCACCGCGCCGCGGCAATGCCCCATGTGCATCGGCCCCGTCGGGTTGGCCGAGACATATTCGACGTTGACGCTGATCCCCTGCCCCATCGCCGATCGGCCATAGTCGCCCTCGGCGCGCAGGATCTCGCTCAGCTCGCCGCGCCAGGTGTCGTCGGTGAGCGTCAGGTTGATGAACCCGGGGCCCGCGATCGCCACCGACGCGACTTCGTCCAGCTTCTCCAGCTCGGCACCGATCTTCTCGGCGAGCGCGCGCGGATTGGTCGCCGCCGGCTTGGCGAGCACCATTGCGGCATTGGTGGCCAGGTCGCCGTGGCTGGGGTCGCGCGGCGGCTCCACCGTCACCGCGCGTCGCTCCAATCCGCCCGGCAGGTCACCCGAGGCGACGAGCGCGTCGAGGGCGGCATCCAGATGCGCGGCGAAACGGGCGTAGAGCGTCATTCACGGTTCCAGTGGCTAGGGAAGCGCGCGCTCTTAGCGGATGGGGGCCGGGGGGACAATCGCGGCGTGGTCCGAGGCTCCGGGCTGGAGAACCGCGAATTGTGGAGAGCCCCTCCAAAAGTCCGTCATGCCAAACTTGTTACAGCATCCGCCGCGCCCCAAGCGACCACATTGCGATCGGTGGAGGCTAGTCATCCGGCGACCGCCAAGGGCCACGCGAACAGTAGAGTCGACGCAAGCCCCAGCGCACTTCTGACGTTGTGCAGCTTGCCCCATGACAGGAGCAGCGCACGGCTCTCAGGCCCAGCCTGATCGGGACGTATCGCCTTGAGTCGGTTGTTCGTCGGCATGATCGCCAGCAGCGTGAAGGGCCAGTTGGCGAGCAAGACGGCGCTTCCCGCGATCCAGCACCATTCTCCCCCCAGATACCACGCCGCCATCCCGGCAACCCCTCCAGCTATCGCTAGCCCGGATTGGATCGGCAGCGCTTTGCTGTAGCTCGGCTGCCACTGCGCCAGCAGCGGCGCATCATCGAGTTGCAAGCGCGCCGGATGTTCAACGAATGTGATGTAGCTCGCCGCGCCCGTGAACAGCGCCGCACAAACGAGAGCTAGAGTTGCAGTCAAAAACATGGGCAGTCCTCGGCTTCAGCCGGAAAGGCGCGGAACCCCTGATAGCCAGCGCCTCCCCAAGCACATTGGGTCAACGCCGTGGCTGGGAAGAACCCGTGAAACGGGCGCAGGAGCTACCGACCTGCTGCTCTATTTTCGGCATACGCCGTATGCCCCCTCATCGGCGAGAGTTCAAGATGAGCGGCCGCCGTTGGGCGAATGTCGGCCGAAAATCCGCTTGCAAAATAGGATTTGTTCTGCTTTCGTTCGCAACATGGGCGAGCAGCATGCCCCTCTTTCGTCGCATAATCCGCCACGGGCGCCGCGTCCTCGCTGCGTACCCGCGGCGCCGCCGCCGCGTGGCTGGCGCGCAGGTGCCGCGCCACTGCAGCGTGGACGCCGCGCCGCTGTAGCCTGGGTGATGCGTTACTGCCGCGTCGGTGTAGCGTACATGCTGCTTCGCTGTAGCTTCGGTGCAGCGCGGGTGGAGCGTGCGTGTAGCGTCAGTGTCGCGTGGGTGGCGCTTCGCTGTCGCGTCGCTGTCGCTTCGTTGGCGCTTCGCCGTCGCTTCGGGCCGAAAACACGCTATCGAGTCAACCGGAGTTGACCGCGCACATTCGCTTCTACGCCCGCACCAGGTCCTGCATCGCCGTCCCGGCGCGCATGTCGGGGAACAGCTTGGCAGCAGTCTGGCGCGGCAGCAGGTCGAAGTGCGACGCGACGGCGCTGTTGAGCAATACATCCAGCCCGGTGGTGGGCTTGAGGTCCCGCGCCTCGTAGAGCTGCGCGTCGGCCAGCCCGGGCCAGTCGCCCGCGATGCGCCCACCGTTGACTGCGCCGCCGAGCAGCATCGCCAGCGAACCGGTGCCGTGGTCGGTGCCCTGGGTGCCGTTGACCTTCACCGTGCGTCCGAACTCGGTGGCGATCACCACCAGGGTGTTCGCCCACAGCGGCCCCAGCCCCTGCTGGAGCGCCGCCACCATCGCGTCGAGCCCCTTGAGCTGGCCGTTCAGCCGCGCGCGCTGGCCCGCGTGGGTATCCCAGCCGCCGGTCTCGATCATCGCGATCCGCGCCCCGCCTTCGGCCCCGAGCAGCCGGGCCGCGAGCGCACCGGTGGCGGCGGCGTTGCGGCCGTTGTCGGCGGCCAGGTCGCCGGCGAGCATCCGCGTCGCGGTCGCCTGCTCCCACAGCATGTGGAGCTGGGGATCGGCGCCGTACATGGCGGAAACGCGGGCGAGCAGGTCGTCCGAGGCGTCCGGCAGCGAGGACGGGGCATAGCTCGCGACCTCTTTCTGCCCCCGCAGCGCCATCGGGATCGTCGCGGCGAGCGCGATGGCCTTGTCCTCGGGGGGCAGCAGCGTGAGCAGCCGGTTCATCCAGCCGTCCTTGAGCGCATAGGCCGAGGTGCCGCCGGTCTCGAGCACGTTCTGCCCGTCGAAATGCGAACGGTCGCGATAGGGCGAGGCGACCGCATGGACGAACAGCGCCTGCCTGGCCTGATAGAGCCGATGCACATTGGCCATCGCGGGGTGCAGCGCGAACATCGAGTCGAGCCGGGGCGCAGCGGCGAAGTCCTGCGCCAGGACGCCGCGCTGGCTCGCGAAAGCGGGGTCGCCCACTGGCGCAAGCGTTCCCAACCCGTCGGCCGCGCCGCGCTGGATGATGAACACGAAGCGCCGCTCGGTGGCGGCGCGCGCGAAGGCCATCGGCACGCCGAAGCCCGAGGTGAGGACGGCACCGGTGCCGAGCGCGACGAAGCTGCGACGCGTGAGCATTTTCTATCTCCGCAGGAATTCGGGGGCGACAAGCATCAGCGCCACGCCTTGGCCGGGGCTTTCGGCGCGGGCGATCGCCTGCGCGGTGGCAGGGCTGAGCGCATCGGGAAAGAGCTCTGCGGCACGGGCGCGGGCGTCGACCAGGTCGCGCGTGCGCTGCGCCATCCGCTCGGCCGCCTCGACGCGGCGCATCAGCGCGTCGGGGCCGGCCCAACTGCCGGCGACGTCGTCCCAGCCTGCGGGCGAGCCGGGGCGCCACACCGGCTGGCCAAGCTGGGTCATCAGCCCGGTGACTGCCTGCGGCTGGAGCTCGCGGGTGCCGAGCGCGCGATAGGCGGAGATCGACCATTCCCATGGGGACTTGAACTTGAGCGGCTGCGCCGCCCATGCCTCGGGCGATTCGATCAGCGCGCGATAGACGGCCGGCAGTTCGCCTCCGGATTCGAGGAAAGCCTTCTCGATCCGTGCCACCATCGGCGCGGGTGGGTCGTCGCCGCCGAAATGGCGCGCGAGCTTGGTCGCGATGTGGCGTGCGGTGGCGGGGTGCGTGGCGAGCATGTCGAGCACCGCGGCCGCCTGCCCCTCGCCCTGCTGCGGCCAGACCTTTCCCAGGATCGTGCGCGTGCCCGGCTCGTGCAGGCGCGAGGCGAACACGAAGCTCCCGGGCGCGCTGCCCGTGCGGCCGGCAAGCCGCGCGGCAGGGCCGCGGCCGAGCCCCGCCACGGTCCATCCGGTCATGGCGCGTGCGAATTCGGTGACGTCGGCCTGGCTGTAGCCGGTGCGGACGCCGAGCGTGTGGAGCTCCAGGATTTCGCGCGCCAGATTCTCGTTGAGCCCCAGCCTGCGCGCGCGGTTGCCCGCAAGACCGGCAGGGCTGCCGGGGCCGACCGACTGCGCCTGATCGAGGTAGAGCAGCATCGCCGGGTGCCGCTCGACCGCGTGGAGCATGTCGCGGAAGCTGCCGAGCAGATTGGGCCGGATCGCTTCGAATTCGAGCGCGCCGGCCAAGCCGACCGTGGTGAGCTTGTCCGCGGAAACGGCAAAATGATTGGCCCAGAAATGCGAGAGGCGTTCGAGGAAGGGAGACTCGGAATGGATCGCGGCCAGCGCGCGGGCCTGCACCGCGGCGACATAATGTTCCCGGCCCTCCCGGCGCGCGGCGCGGCGCAGCTCCGCCCCGGCCTTCTGCGGCTTCGCGGCAAGCTCGGGCATTCCAGGCATCGGCGCTGCGGCCGCAGCCGCCCGCTTGCCTGCCCCGCGCCGGGCCATCCGCACTTCCGCCATATAATCGGCAAGTTCGGCGGCGATCGTCGTGCTGGGGGCGAGCGCTGCGATCGGCCCCGGGCGCGGATCGTACCGCTCCATCTGGCTCAGCAGCCAGCCCCTCGGGTTCCCGTCCAGCTTGTCGCCGGGGCGTGCCCCGAGCCCGAAGCGATTGAGCGCGATGCTTGCTTCCATGGTCCTCACCTCTGGCTCAACCTAGGCGGCACCTGTCGCAGAAGTATGTCAGCCGGGCGGTTCGTCGCTGGGAAGCTTCGCCTCAACGTCGATTGCAGGTTATGCAATCACCTCGAACGTCCTTTGCGTTTGCCGCTTTTGGTGCGGTGCAGCATCGTCTCCGGAGAACATAACAACAGGATGCCGATCTGGCTCTTTTCTGAAGGAGAAAGATCGTGACCACTCGTACCTTTTTCGCGGCGGCTGCCGCTGTCCTCGCCTTCACCTCGCCGGCCCTCGCCAACGAGCGCAGCTTCACCCACGAAGGGGTGACGTACGACTACACCGTCACGCCGAAGGGCGATGCGCGCGTGCTCGAGGGCAAGAGCTCGACCGGCGACAAGTTCCGCCTCGTCGTCAAGAACGGCTGGGTGACCGGCTATGCCGCCAACACCCGCGTCTCGTTCCGCGCGCCCAAGGGCACCGCGAGCCTGCAGACCGCGCAGCGCTGATTCCCTCCTGAGCCTCCGCGGGCCTGGCCTGCGGAGGCTCAGAAGCCTTCGGGCAGATCGACGGGACCGACTGCCTCGCGATAGCGGGTGATCGCATAACGGTCGGTCATGCCCGCGATGAAGTCGGCGATGTGCCGGCTGCGCCACGGCTCCTCCTGCGGGACCGCGGCGCGCCATTCCTCCGGCATCAGCGCCGGATCCGCGGCATAGGCCGCGAACAGCCCCGCCACCACGCCATGCGCCGCCTGCGCCGCGTCGAGCTGGCTCGGATGGTGGTACAAATTGGCGTACATGAAGCGCTTGAGGCCCCGCTCGGCCTCCCGCATCGCCTCCGAAAAACAGGCAAGCGGGCGCCCCGCCGCCCGAACCTCGTCCACCGTGGCCACCCCGGATTCGGCGACCCGCTCCCGGGTGGCGGCGATGAAGTCGTTGACCATCTCGCCGATCTGCGCCCGGATCAGCTCGCCGATCAGCCGGCGCCGGCTGGCTCCCGGAAACCGGGCCTCGACTTCCCGCCACCCGCTGGCAATCATCGGAACTTCCATGAGCTGGTCGAGCGTCAGCAGCCCGGCGCGCAGCCCGTCGTCGATGTCGTGGTTGTCGTAAGCGATATCGTCCGCAATCGCCGCCACCTGCGCCTCGAGGGAGGGCCAGCGGATCAGATCGAGCTGGAATTGGGCATCGGCAGCCGCCAGCGCCCATTGCGGTTCGAAGATCGGGCCATTGTGCTTGGCGAGGCCCTCCAGCGTTTCCCAGCTGAGGTTGAGCCCGTTCCATCCTGGATAGGGGCTATCGAGCTCGGTCAGCGTGCGCAGGGTATGGCCGTTATGATCGAACCCGCCGTGCAGCGACAGCGCCTCTTCGAGCGCGTCCTCGCCTGCGTGGCCGAAGGGTGGATGGCCGATGTCGTGCGCCAGGCACAGCGCCTCGGTGAGATCTTCGTTCAGCCCCAGCGCGCGGGCAATCGTCCGGCCGATCTGCGCCACTTCAAGGCTGTGCGTCAGCCGCACGCGGAAATGGTCGCCGTCCGGTGCCATGAAGACCTGGGTCTTGTGCCTGAGGCGGCGGAAGCTGATCGAGTGGATCACGCGGTCGCGGTCGCGCTGGAACGCATCGCGTGGGCCACGCGCGGTACCGCCGGGCTCGGGATGCAGGCGTCCGCGGCTCTGTTCGGGCGTGCAGGCCCAGGGGGCGTTCGGTCTCACGCCGCTGCCCTAGCCCTCCACGCCCCCGCTGGGAAAGCCCGATCTCACTTGGCCGCGAGCTTGGTGACCTTTTGCCCGGCCTCGCTGGTGAAGACGAAAGCCGACACGTCCGACTTGGCAAGCGTGTTCACGAATGCCTGGGCCTCGGCATTGGTCTTGAAGGGCCCGGCCAGCACGCGATTGGTCGCGCGGACCGGAAGCGACCAGCCGGTCTTGCCCTTGAACGCCGCGGGCGCCTTGGCCACGACGCTGTTCCACGCCCGGTTCAGCGATTCCTCGTTCGCACCGCTCGCGACCTGGACCCAGATCCTGCTGGGCTCGGGCTTGGCTTTCGGCTCGGGCTTCTTCGTCGTCTTGGGATCAGGCTTGGCCGCTGCCGGCTTGGCGGCTTCGGGCTTGGGAGTGGCTTTCGCGGACGCAGACGTGGTCGGTGCCGCCGCAGCTGCGCGAGCAGGTGTCGACACCGATGGTGGAAGCTCCACAGGGAGACCCGACACGACTTCCAGCTCCCTGGCCGGAATCGTCAGATTGGCGACGATCGAGGCCAGCACCGAATCTTCCTCGCCAGCACGTGCCGGGCCGGGTGGAGCGGGCGACGCTACGGGCAAAGTAGCCGCAGCCTGCGGGACCGGTCGCTGAACCTGCGGCTCGGGCCGGGCAGCGGCCGGCAACGGTTGCGCGGAAGCGAGTTGGACCGGCGGCGCCGGCCGCGGTTGCGTCACCACCGGTCCGCCCTGCGCCGCGACGCCGCGCGCGACCGGCTGCGCCGCTGCGGAACTCGCGGTCGAGGGCAGCGGCTGGACGATCGGCCGGGACGGCGCCTGTACGACTGGGCGCGGGCCAGGCTGGGGCGGCGGAGACGCCGCTGCCGTTTGTGTCGAAGTTTGCGCGACCGGCGTTTGCGCGGTGGGCCGGGCCGGAGCGGCCGGCGCCGGAGGTTGCGTCGCTGCCGTCTGCACCCGCGCTCGCGCAGAGGGAGTTCGGCTCGCGCGCCGCTGCGCGGTACGCGAACGGCGATCGTTGGTGGCGCGCGCCGGGGGCTGTGCCTCTGCGACCTGTACCGGCCGCTGCTGCGGCGGCACATAGGGTGCCATCTGCGGTGCCATCCGCGCATCCGCGAGCCGCGCGGGCGTGGGCGAGATTTCGCCGAAATGCGCGGCGAATGCCCTGTCTCCAGGAGCCATGGTCGCGAGCCGGCGGAAGAAAGGTGCCAGCGCCGATCCCATGTTGCCGGGCATCATCGTGGATGCGATCCGCTCCGCGCCCGCGACGTCCCCGTTCATCGCCTGGACGAAGGCGCGCGTGCGCCACGCGGCACGATCCTGGCGCCGGAGGAGCGGATCGAGCTGGCGCATCGCCTCGTCCACATTGCCTGTGATGCCGAGCGACAGCGCGTAACGGCGCAGCGTCTCGTCGTCGCGATCGGTCTGGAGCGCGAGCTTATAGTCGTGCTGGGCGAGCAGCGGCTGGCCGAGCAAATCATAGGCAAAGCCGCGGTCCGCGGCATAATCGCGCATCTGCACGCCACGCGCCTCAGCCGTCTGGAACAGCCGCAGCGCTTCCCCGGGACGAGCGAGGCGGACCAGCGCCATGGCACGGCCGGCCAGGATGCGCGGATTGGCGGGATCGACGGATTGGGCGCGGGCGAAGAAGGCGAAGGCAGCGGCAGTGTCGCCTAGGCGCACGCTGAGCTCGCCCGCGCGCAGCAGCGCCGGAACGTTCTGCGGGCTCGCCGCCAGCACCCGTATCTCCTGCGCGAGCTGGTCTGCGTCAGGGTTCGGCTGCGCGACCATTCCGATCGTCTGGGCCAGCGCCGGCGCCGCGCCCGCGGCAAGAACGGCGGCGAGCGCGAGCGGGCGCAGAAATCGTATCCGCTCCATGCCGGTCAGCTTAGACCCGATCCCAGGTTAACAGCCAATGACGCGGCGCCGGCTCCTCGCCGAAGCGAGCCGAACCGGCGACGACGTGCGCCAAGTTATTGATTGTTCTGGCTACGCAGGAACCGGGGGATGTCGAGCGGGTCCTTTTCGCCCTCGTCGTCCGCAGACGGCTTGGCGCCGCGCGAGGCCGCCATGCGCTCGAACAGCGTGCCGCCGGCGCGCCGCGTGGGCTTGGAGTCCGAAAGCAGATCGTCGTCGCCACCTCCGGTAAGCCACCGACGGCGGCTGCCGATCCCGGGCGCCGGCTCGGGAGCGGCAGGTTCGGCGAAGACGACAGGCTCTTCCGGCACCGCGCTCTCAGCACCGAGCAGCAGCTCGTCCGAGCCACCCTGGTCTTCGATGCTAGCGACAGCCTCCGGAGCCTCGGCTTCGGGAGCATAGGCTTCGGGCGCGGTCGGCGTTTCGGCAACCGGCTGGGCGATCGGGGTCTCCGGTTCGGCCTCGAAGCTCGGTTCCGCAGCCGGAGCGGCGACAGGCGCGGGTCCGGCGGCGGCAGTGCGGCGCGGGTTGGAGAAGGAGAAGACGCGGGGCTGTTCGGCCGCAGTCGGCGCCACGCGCGGCTGCGCATCGGCATCGATACCGGTCGCCACCACCGACACGCGGATCTTGCCCTCGAGCTCGGGGTTGAACGCCGAGCCCCAGATGATGTTCGCGTCGGGATCGACGAGCTCGCGGATATGGTTCGCCGCCTCGTCCACCTCGAGCAGGCGCATGTCCTCGCCGCCGGTGATCGAGACGATCACGCCCTTGGCGCCGTTCATGCTCACACCGTCGAGCAGCGGATTGGCGATCGCCTTCTGCGCAGCGACGAGCGCGCGGTCGTCGCCATCGGCCTCGCCGGTGCCCATCATCGCCTTGCCCATCTCCTGCATCACCGAGCGGACGTCGGCGAAGTCGAGGTTGATGAGGCCGGGCATGACCATAAGGTCGGTGATGCCGCGCACGCCCTGCTGGAGCACCTCGTCGGCCATCTCGAACGCTTCCTTGAAGGTCGTGTTCGCGTTGGCGATCAGAAACAGATTCTGGTTGGGGATGACAATGAGCGTGTCGACATACTTCTGCAGCTCTTCGATGCCGGCCTCGGCGCTCTGCGCGCGGCGCTTGCCCTCGAAGGCGAACGGCTTGGTGACGACACCCACGGTCAGGATGCCCATGTCTCGCGCCGCCTTGGCGATCACCGGCGCCGCACCCGTGCCGGTGCCGCCGCCCATGCCGGCCGCGATGAAGCACATGTGTGCGCCCTCGAGCGCCTGCTGCACTTGATCGATCGTCTCTTCCGCAGCCGCACGTCCTATTTCGGGACGCGATCCTGCGCCCAGCCCCTGGGTGATCTTCGCGCCCAGCTGGATCCGGTGCCCTGCCGCCGACTGCTTGAGCGCCTGGGCATCGGTGTTGGCAACGAGGAACTCGACTCCCAGCACGTCCGACCGGATCATGTTCGCGATCGCGTTGCCGCCCGCACCGCCGACCCCGATCACCGTGATGCGCGGCGTCAGCTCGTCGACGTCTGCGGGAAGAAATTCAATGCTCATCCTATGGTCTCCTTGGCACCCACGTCGCGACGTGGGGTGCCTTGAATCTGTTCTGCACGAAGGACCGGGGCGACTCTAGAGGAAAGAGCGGTGCCCCGTCGCGTTTCTTTAATAATTCGACCGGAACGCCGCCATCAGCCGCTGGAGAATCGCGCCGGCGCTCACCTTGGTCACCATCTGGTGCGGCTGCGGTTCGAGCGCACGCAAGTCGATGGGGTCCGCAGCGGCGAACCGCGCGAGCCCCGCCAGCGTCGCGAACCCCGGCCCCGCATGCGCCTCAGGCAAGGCGATGAGCCCCTTGGGCCGGCCGACACGCACCGCGCTGCCGAGCGCCTGCTGCGCATAGTCGGCGATGCCCTTGAGCTCCGCGCCGCCGCCCGTGAGCACGATCTGCCGGCCCACCGGATCGGCGAAACCCAGCTTCTTCAGCTCCTTCTGGATCTCGCTCATCAATCTTTCCAGGCGTTGGCGGATGATCGCGTTGAGCTGCGCCTTGGTGACGCGCGGCCCCTCCGCCCCTCCGTCGGGGATCGCGGGGACCACGTCGATCATCTCGTGATTGTCACGCGGGGACAGATTGGCCGAGCCGTGGAAGCATTTGGTGCGTTCGGCCCAATTGCGGGCAGTGCCCAGGGCGGAGGCGATGTCGTCGGTAATGTCTGCCGAGCCCATCGGGATCGACGCAAGCCCCGCGAGCACGCCGCCCGCGAAGACCGAGACGTTGGTGACTCCCGCCCCCACTTCGACCAGCGCGACGCCGAGCTCGCGCTCCTCGTCGCTGAGGCAGGCGAGGCCCGTGGCGACCGGAGCGGCGATGATCGAGCGGACTTCGAGATGCGCCGAGCGGACGCAGTGATCGAGGTTGCGCACCGGCGAGCCTTCGGTCGCCACCACATGGATGTCGACGCCGAGCCGATCGGCATGCAGCCCCAGCGGGCGCTTGACGCCGGCAAGCCCGTCGACCGTGTAGCGCGTGGGCTGGGCGTGGAGGATCATCTTGCCCTGCGGGTCGATGGCCTCGCGTCCTGCCTTGAGCAGCTCGTCGATGTCGGCCTGCTCCACGCGGTGTCCACCGAGATCGGCCTCGAGCTTGACGATGTCGGACAGCAGCCCGCCCGCCGAGAAGCTGACCCAGACGTCTTCGATATTGAACCCGGCGATGCGCTCGGCCTGCTCGACTGCCTCGCGGATCGCCAGCTCGGTCGCGTGCATGTCGGCGACATAGCCCCGCTTGACGCCGCGACTCTCGCGCTGCCCGGTGCCGAGCACCACCAGATGCCCGTCCTCGGCCTTTTGCGCGATCAGCGCCGATACTTTCGACGAGCCTACGTCGAGCGCCGTGATCAGCCCTTCCGGTGCGGTCTTCGCCATTGCCCCAATTCCCTGCTCAAACGCCTTTATCCCCTGATTCAGGCGGAGTCACAACAGTTTGCCTGCGCACTACGAGCTTTTCCGGATCGCGCATGTCGAAACCGAGATGGCCGCGGCCGAGCAGGCGCTGCGCCGTGTCCAGTTCGGCGAATTTCTTTAGCGCGGCGGCAGCTTCCGCCTCGCCCTCCGGAAGCTGCAGCCGCTCGCCGGTGTCGAAGGTCAGATCCCAGCGCCTGTTGCCGATCCAGGTCGCGGCCTTGACCATCGGGCGGAGTGCCGGGGAAGCGTCGAGCAGCTTGCGCCGCGCGGGCTCCTGCGAATTGGCGCCGTCGCCGATCAGCAGCGGTAGGTTCGGCATCGCCTCGGGCGAGACAGGCTCGAGCGGAACGCCGGAAGGATCGATCAGCATCAGCTGGCCGTGGTTCTGCCAGATCGCAGCCGCCTGACGCTCGACGATGAAGATACGCAGCGTGTTGGGGAGCTGTCGCGAAACGCGGGCGTCCTGCACCCACGGATGCTGGAGCAGCCGTTCGCGGACCAGCGCCAGATCGACGAGCGGCATCGCCCGCGAATCCTGGTCCAGCGCCTGCTCATAGACCGTCATCCGATCCATGCGCTTGAGCCCGTCGATCTGGATCGCGTCCACCTTCAGCCCCGCCTCGCCAACCACGTTGGAGACCGCGACACCCGCCATCGCGGGAACCCCGAGCCAGGCCGCGATGCCGAGCGCGGCTGCAGCGACCGTGCCTACGATCGTTCCCGTGACGATCCGGTGCAGCGCTTCCGGGCTGATCGGCAGCGCGGCGAAGGCGCGTTCGAACAGCCCCGGCTTCCTGGGGCGCCGCGCGGCGGCCTTCTTCTTCGACGGCGCGCCGCGGCGGGTGGTGGAAAGCTGGGCGGGCTTGCGGCTCAAGTCGCCCCTCCTGCCAGCGCTTCGTCGACGATCTTCTGCACGAGTTCGGCATAGCTCATGCCGATGTGCCGCGCCTGCTCGGGCACCAGGCTGAGCGGGGTCATGCCGGGCTGGGTGTTCACTTCGAGCAGGAACAGCCCGTCGATGCCCTGGCTGTCGTCCCAGCGGAAGTCCGAACGCGACGTGCCCTTGCAGCCGAGGATACGGTGCGCCTCGAGTGCGATGCGCTTGCACGCGTCGGCGATCTCCTCGGGAACGTCTGCCGGGCAGATGTGCTCGGTCAGCCCATCGGTATATTTGGCGTCGTAATCGTAGAAGCCGCTCTTGGGCCTGAGCTCGGTGACCCCGAGCGCAGTGTCACCCAGCACCGCAGTGGTGAGCTCGCGTCCACGAATGAAGGGCTCGGCGAGCAGCTCGTCGAACTCCTGCCACGGCCCCGTTGCCTCGCGCGCGATCGGGTTGCCGTAATTGCCCTCCGCCGTGACGATCGCCACGCCCACCGACGAGCCTTCGTTAACCGGCTTGAGGACATAGGGGCGCGGCAGCGGATCGCGCTCGTGCAGTTCCTCGGTAGCGACCATGCGCCCGCCGGGCATGGGTACGCCATGGGGCACCAGCGCCTGCTTGGTGAGCTGCTTGTCGATCGCGATCACCGAAGTGACCAGCCCCGAATGCGTATAGGGGATGCCCATCAGGTCGAGCATGCCCTGAACGGTGCCATCCTCTCCCGGCGTGCCGTGAAGCGCATTGAACACGATGTCCGGCTTGAGCTCGGCCAGCCTCACGGCAACGTCGCGCTCCATATCGACGCGCGACACGCGGTGACCGAGACTCTCGAGCGCGTCCGCGACGCCGTCGCCCGACATCAGCGAAACCTCGCGCTCGGCGGACCACCCGCCCATCAGAACCGCAACGTGCAGCTTGCTCACTTTTCTACCCCGATACGCTGGATTTCCCATTCCAGCTCGACGCCGGACTGTGCCTTGACCTTGGCGCGGACATCCTCGCCGAGCGCCTCGATGTCGGCCGAAGACGCGCTGCCCAGGTTGAGCAGGAAGTTGCAATGCTTCTCGGAGACCTGCGCGTCGCCCCGACGCAGGCCACGGCAGCCCGCCGCATCGATCAGTGCCCAGGCCTTGTGGCCTTTCGGGTTCTTGAAGGTCGAGCCGCCAGTCTTCGAACGCAGCGGCTGGGATTCCTCGCGCGCGGCGGCGATCCGGTCCATCTCGGCCTGGATCACCTCGGGATCGCCCGGATGGCCGCGGAAGGTGGCGCTCACCACGATCGCGCCGGCAGGCAATTCGCTGTGGCGATACGTGTAGCCAAGCTCCTCCATCGACAGAACCCTGCGCTCACCGCTGCGCAGCACGACCTCGCACTCGACCAATATGTCGCTGGTCTCGCGCCCATAGGCGCCGCCGTTCATCCGCACGAATCCGCCAACCGTGCCCGGGATCGATCGCAGGAACTCGACACCGCCGATCCCCGCGTCGCGGGCCTTGGACGAAACCAGGATTCCCGATGCACCACCCCCACATCGAAGCGTGGTCGCATCGATTTGCTCGACCGTGGCGAACGCCTTGCCGAGCCGGACGACCACCCCAGGCACACCGCCATCGCGCACGATCATATTCGAGCCCAGTCCCAGTCCCATCACCGGGACTGAAGGGTCGAGTGCGTACAGGAAGTCGCTGAGATCGGCGGTGTCGGCGGGCTCGAACAGCCACTCCGCCGCACCCCCACTCTTGAACCACACGAGCGGCGCAAGCGGCGCACCGTGAGTCAGTTTTCCACGAACCGGGGGCAAGGCGTAGCAGACCGCGCTCATACCAGCATGTGCCCTCCGTTCGCCCTGATCTCGTCGAAGGGCGGCCCGCCGCAAGTGCGACGCCAGGCTATGGCGCGCGCTTCGACACGCTCAGCACGAACGGGAATGGGAGCACTCACTTCCACCCCCAGAGGCTCGCCCATTGCTTCCAGGCGGCAAGATTGGCCTCGGCAGCCTTCTGCCCCGCCTGCTGGAACTCTTTCATCCGCTTGCCCGCGTCGAGCATCTTCTCGGCGGCGTCGAGCTGCGCCCGCTGGGCGCGCAGGATCTCGCGCTGCATTTCCACTGCCGTCGAGAACCAGTCGCTCATGCTGCCGCCTCCGTACGCGCCGCGTCGATCGCCGGCGCCAGGCCCGCCGCCCATTTGGTGATGTCGCCTGCGCCCAGGCACACCACCAGATCGCCCGATGCGCCAACCTCGGCGAGCGCTCGGGCGAGTGCATCCGCATCGTTCACCGTCGCAGCGGAGCGATGCCCGCGCCGCTTGACGTTCTCGACCAGCGCCTCGGCGGTCACGCCCTCGCGCGGCTCCTCGCCCGCGGCATAGACCGGCGTCACGAACACCATGTCGGCGTCGTTGAAGGCCTGGGCGAAGTCATCCATCAAATTGCCGAGCCGCGAATAGCGGTGCGGCTGGACGACCGCGATCACCCGGCCCTCGGCGCTCTCGCGCGCGGCCGAAAGCACAGCGCGGATTTCCACGGGATGGTGGCCATAGTCGTCGATCACGGTGATCCCGCCGGTCTCCCCCACCTTGGTGAAGCGGCGCTTGACCCCGCCGAACTTGGCGAAGCCTTGCTGGATCGTCGCATCCGGAATGCCGAGCTCGAGCGCGACGCCCACCGCGGCCAGCGCGTTCTGGACGTTGTGCCGCCCGGGCATCGGCAGCTCGATATTCTCGATCGAGCGAGTCGTGCCGTCGCGGTGGCGGATGATGGCCTCGAAGCGGTTGCCGCCCGCGAAGGGCGTGACGTTCACTCCGCGCACATCGGCGCTGGCTGCGAAGCCATAGGTCACGATGCGCCGGTCGCGCACCCGCGGGATGATCGCCTGCACCTCGGGATGGTCGAGGCAGAGAAGCGCCGCGCCATAGAAGGGCACGTTCTCGACGAATTCGACATAGGCGTCCTTGGCGCGGTCGAACGAGCCGTAGTGATCGAGGTGCTCGGGATCGATGTTGGTCACGACCGCGATCGTGCCGTCGAGGCGCAGGAAGCTGCCGTCGCTCTCGTCGGCCTCCACCACCATCCAGTCGCTGTCGCCCAGCCGGGCGTTCGAGCCGTACTGGTTGATGATGCCGCCGTTGATCACCGTAGGGTCCACCCCGCCCGCGTCGAGCAGCGCCGCGATCATCGAGGTGGTGGTGGTCTTGCCATGCGTGCCGGCCACCGCGACGGTGGACTTGAGGCGCATCAGCTCGGCGAGCATCTCGGCGCGGCGTACCACGGGGATGCGGCGCTCATAGGCCGCCTCGACCTCGGGATTGGTGCGCACGATCGCAGTCGAGACGACCACCACCGCCGCATCGCCCAGATTGTCGGGCTTGTGCCCTATCGCCACCGGGATGCCGCGGTCGCGCAGCCCCTGGACGACATAGCCTTCGGCGACGTCCGAACCTTGCACCTTGTAGCCGAGGTTATGCATCACTTCGGCGATGCCGGACATGCCGATACCGCCGATGCCGACGAAGTGGATCGTTCCGATGTCGGTTGCGACGCCCTTCATGCGCCAGACTCACTCATGCGTATGCGGGCCTTCCTTGCGTGGTTGCCGATCGCGCGATGGGCGCGGCGGGTGCGTGGATCGATTCGACCAGGTCCGCGAGGTCGCGGACGGCATATGGACGGCCGCAGCTGCGCGCGCGCGCAGCTGCGAGCGCCAGCCCCTCGGAATCGAGGCCCAGCTTCTCGATCTGCTTCGCCAGCTCCTGCGCGGTGAAGGCGCGCTGGGGGATAGTCCGCGCGCCGCCCGCTTCGCTGATCTCGCGGGCATTGGCGGTCTGGTGATCGTCGGTCGCGGTTGGGAGCGGCACCAGGATCGCCGGGCGGCCCGCCGCGGTGAGCTCCGCGATGGTCGAAGCGCCCGCGCGCGCGATCACGACATGCGCCCACGCGAGACGTTCGGGAAGATCGGGCAGATAGGTGGCGATCTCCGCCGGGATGGAATGCTCGGCATATTTGCCTCGCACGGTATCGATATCCTCCAGACGCGCCTGATGGGTTACCTGCAACCGGCGGCGGAATGCGTCGGGGAGCAGCGCGAGCCCGTCGGGCACCACCTGGCTTAGCACCGAGGCACCCTGGCTGCCGCCGGTGACCAGCACGCGGAAAATGCCCTCTTCGTCCAGCGCCGGATAGGGCCGGTCGCGCAGCGCCAGCACTTCCTCGCGCACGGGATTGCCGACGAGGTGGGTCTTGGGCTTCCAGCCCGGCTTGAGCCGCTCGACGCCCTCATAGGAAGTGGCGATCGCGTCGACCTTGCCGGCGACGTAGCGGTTGACCCGGCCGAGCACCGCGTTCTGCTCATGGACGATCGTCGGGACGCGGGTCCGGAATGCCGCGAGCAGCGCGGGAAGCGCGGGATAGCCGCCGAAACCGATCACCGCGGAGGGGCGCATCTCGCGATACAGCTTGAGCGCCATCGATCGCCCGGCGAGGATCTTGCCGAAGGCGCGCGCGTAGCCGAGCGGCCCGCCCCCCAGCCTTCCGGCCGGCAGCACATGCGTCTCGATGCCTTCGAACAGGCCCGGGAAGCGCACGCCGCGATCGTCGCTCACCAGCGCTACCCGGTGCCCGCGCCGCGTCAGCTCCACCGCGAGCGCCGCCGCGGGCACCATGTGCCCGCCGGTGCCCCCGGCTGCCAGAACGTAGCTGCGCGCCTGCGTCATCCTTTGCTCCACCGGCCCGTGTAGGGAGAGCGCTTCAGATACGGGTTTCGCCGCGTGAAAGCGAGCAGCAGCCCGAAACCGATCGAAAGTGCGATCATCGAAGATCCGCCATAACTAATGAAAGGCAAGGTCATTCCCTTCGACGGCGCGATCCCGGTATTTACAGCCATGTTTATCATCGCCTGCACCCCAAACTGCGACGCCAACCCCGCCGCCGCCAGCAGCGGAAATGCATCCTCCTCGTCGAGCAGCTTCATGAACACGCGAATCACGATGGCGGCATAGAGCGCCACGATCACTGCGCAGGCGAGCAGGCCGAACTCCTCCCCGATCACCGAGAAGATATAGTCGGTGTGCGCTTCGGGCAGGCGGAACTTCATCTGGCCGCTTCCGGGGCCCGTACCAGTCAGGCCCCCGCCCGTGAGCGTCGCATGCGCCATATCGATCTGATAACGATCGGCGAGCGCCGCCTCCTTGGTCGGGAACAGGAAATTGTCGATACGCGTGCGGGCGGTGTCGTAAAAGAAATAGGCGGCGACCACGCCAGCGATGGCAGTGCCGCCGAGTCCCGCGATCGCCGCTGGAGAGATGCCCGAGAGCGTGAGCAGGATGAGCCAGACGATGCCGAACACCATCGTCTGCCCAAAGTCCGGTTGGAGCATCAGCAGCACGCCAATCACCGCGGTGAGCACGCCAGTGACGAAGAGAACCGGCAGCTCCGGGTCCTTGGCCCGGAACGACAGGATCCATGCGGTGGCGACAATGAAGAATGGCTTCAAGAACTCGGAGGGCTGAAGGTCCGAGATGCCGAGGTCTATCCAGCGGCGGGCACCATTCACTTCGGCGCCAACTATCGGCACCAGCACGAGGAGCAGGAAGAAGAAAGCGGCGCCGATCAGCGACAGCCGGCGCGCGAGCGTGACCGGGAGCATCGAAACGGCGATCAGCACGGGCAGCGACACGCAAACCCAGATCAGCTGGCGCCAGAAATAGTACATCGGTGGCACGATGTGCGACGCGTCCGAATAGCGCCGCGCCGCCGCCGGCGAGGCTGCGGCGACGGCCACCAGCCCGATCGCCATCAGCAGCAGCACCAGCGTGAGCAGCATCCGGTCGACTTCCCAGAACCACATGCCTGCGCGCGAGGTGTTCGAGCGCCCGAGTTGCTTGCTCACCCGGCGCTTGACCTCGCGGCCGATCGAGTCGGCTCCGGCCGCGTCGTTCATCCGAGCGCCTCCACGGCGTCGCGGAAGGCTTGGCCGCGGGCTTCATAGTCGCGGAACTGGTCGAACGAGGCGCAAGCCGGCGAAAGCAGCACGGTGTCACCGGGACTCGCTTCGACAGCGGCGCTCCGCACCGCGGCCTCGAGCGTGCCCGAACGTTCCACCGGCATCTCGCCCTCCAGCAATCGCGCGAACAACTCGCCCGCATCGCCGATCGTATAGGCTTTCGCGACATGGGGGAATCCAGGCCGGCACGCGTCGAGATCGTCGGTCTTGGCCTGGCCGCCCAATATCCAATGGATACGATCGAACGCCGCGAGTGCCGGCGCGGTGGAGGTCGGGTTGGTGGCCTTGCTGTCGTTGACGAAGAGCACGCCGTTTCTCGTCGCAACACGCTCCATTCGGTGCGGCAGGCCGGGGAAGCTCTCGAGCCCTTCGTCGATCGCCTGGCGCGCGATCCCCAGCGCTTCGCAGGCGGCGATGGCAGCGAGCGCGTTCTGCGCATTGTGCGGTCCCTGCAGCGCGGGCCAGCGCGACTGGTCCATGCAGACGCCGGGGGCGATCCTGGTCAGATCCTCGCTGCGCCCTGCCCGCGCCAGCTGCGCCGCGATTTCATAGGAGGGGGTGTCGCCGATCCCGACAACTGCCGCGTGGCCCTTCGACTGCATCGCGAACAGCCGCGCCTTGGAGGCGGCATAGGCCTCGAACCCGGCGTAGCGGTCGAGATGATCGGGGGTGATGTTGAGCAGTACCGCCACGTCGCAGTCGAGGCTGAAGGTCAGATCGATCTGGTAGCTGGAGAGCTCCAGGACATAGACTCCGTTCTCAGGCAGCGGATCGCGGCCGAGAATCGGCAGCCCGATGTTGCCGCCTACAAGGCTCGGCAGGCCGGCAGTGCGGCATACGTGATCGATCAGCGCGGTAGTGGTGGATTTGCCATTGGTACCGGTGATCCCGACCACCTTGTGCGGCGGCAGCGTGGCGCGCACCTGGGCGAAGAGCTCGACATCGCCGATCACGGGGACGCCGAACGAGGCGGCATGCGCGGCGATCGGATGGCGGTTCAGCGGAACGCCGGGGGAAGCGACAACGCCGGCGAAGTCCGTGAGATCGAGACCCAACGGATCGGCAACCGACAAGCCCGGCCCCCGAAGAGGAGGAAGAGAGAGCGTGACACGCGCCTCTTCCTTGCTGTCCCAAGCCACCACCTCGGCCCCGCTCGCCAGCAAGGCGTCGACCGTCGCCAGCCCCGAGCGCGCAAGCCCGAGCACCGCATAGCGTTTGCCGCGCCAGGCGGGAGAAGTGATCACCGCAGCTTGAGCGTCGAGAGCCCCGCAAGCGCGAGCACGAAGGCGATGATCCAGAAGCGGATCACCACCGTCGGTTCGGACCAGCCGAGCTGCTCGAAATGGTGGTGGATCGGCGCCATCTTGAACACGCGCTTGCCGGTCCGCTTGAAGAAGAAGACCTGGATGATGACGCTCAACGCCTCGACCACGAACAGCCCGCCGACGATGCCGAGCACCAGCTCATGGTGCGAAGTGACTGCGATCGCGCCCAGCGCACCGCCCAGCGCGAGGCTGCCGGTATCACCCATGAAGACGGCGGCGGGAGGCGCGTTGAACCACAGGAAGGCGAGGCCGGCGCCGATCATCGCACCGCAGAAGATCGTGAGCTCGCCCGATCCCGGAATGTGGGGGATGCCCAGATAGGTGGCGAAGCGCGCATTGCCGGTCAGGTAGACGATCACCATGAACGCCAGGCTGGCGATGATCACCGGCATCGAAGCGAGGCCGTCGAGCCCGTCGGTGAGGTTCACCGCATTGCCGAACGCCACGATCGTGAACGCGGCGAAGAGGACGTAGAAATAGCCGAGATCCGGATGGATCCAGCTGAGGAACGGCACATAGAGCTGGGTGCCGCTGTGCTGGATGATGATCCAGCTCGCAATGCCGGCGATCACGAACTCGCCGAGCAGGCGAACACGGCCGGAAACGCCCGCGGTGCTCGCCTTGCGCACCTTGTCATAATCGTCGAGGAACCCTATCATCCCGAAGCCGAAGGTCACGAACATGCATGCCCAGACCAGCGGGTTGCCGAGGTCCATCCAGAGCAGCAGCGATATCATCAGCGAGCTGAGGATCATCAGCCCGCCCATCGTGGGCGTGCCGCGCTTGGCGAGGTGAGACTGCGGCCCGTCGGTGCGGATCGGCTGCCCCTTGCCCTGGCGGACGCGCAGCCAGCCGATGAAGCTCGGACCGATCAGCAGACCCAGGAACAGCGCTGTCGCCACTGCCGCGCCGGTGCGGAACGACAGGTAGCGGATCAGGTTCAAGACGCCGGGAAAGCCGAGCTGTTCCGCGATCAGGTAGAGCATTAGGCCATCGCCCTTTCCGCCAGCGCCGCCACCAGCGTGGAGAGCCGCACGCCGTTCGAGCCTTTCACGAGAACCGCGTCGCCCGGCGCCAGCACGGCCTCGAGCCGTTCGCGCGCGGTCGCGGCGTCGGGCACATGGACGAAATCCACCCTGCCCTCAAGCGCATTCGCAAGCGCAGCCATGGCTTCGCCGACGAGAACCACGTGCGACACTCCAGCGCTCTCGATCGGCTCGGCGAGCCCCGCGTGAAACGCGTCCGAATGTTCGCCCAGCTCCCGCATCTCGCCCAGGACGGCGATCTTTCGCCCCATTTCCTGGCCGAGCACCGCCAGCGTCGCACGCATCGACGCGGGATTGGCGTTGTAGCTCTCGTCGATGACCAGCGCCTCGCCATTGCCTACCTTGGTGAGAAACCGGGCGCCGCGGCCCGGCAGACCGCCCATCTCGGCAAGCGCGAGCCCCGCCATCTCCAGATCGCCGCCCGCGGCGTCGACAGCGGCCAGGATTCCCATGGCGTTCGACACCCAATGCGCGCCCGGCTGGGCGATGGTGAAGCTCAGCTCGCCGTCGCCAAACCGGGCAGTGACGAAGGTACCGCCGGTACGCGTGCGCATAGCCTCGGCCGCGCGGTAATCGGCCCCCTGCCCCAACCCGAAGGTGACGACCTTCGCAGCATGCGGCTCGGCGGCCGCAATCAGCCGGTCGCGATGACGGCTGTCGAACGGCACGATAGCGGTCCCACCCGGTTCGAGGCCCTGGAATATCTCGCCCTTGGCATCGGCGATCGCTTCCTCGCTCTCGAAGAAACCCATATGGGCCGGCGCAATCGTCGTGACCATCGCCACCTGCGGGCGCACCAGCCGCGTGAGCTGCGCAAGCTCGCCGGCATGGTTCATCCCCATCTCGAACACGCCGAAACGCGCATCGCGCGACATGCGGGCCAGGCTGAGCGGCACGCCCGTGTGATTGTTGTAGCTCTTGACCGAGCGATGCGCGCAGCCCGGCTCGATCCGGTCGAGCGCGGCGAACAGCGCCTCCTTGGTGCCCGTCTTGCCAACCGATCCGGTGACGCCGATTACCTTACCCTGCATCCGCGCGCGCGCCGCACTGCCGAGCGCATTCAGCGCAGTCATCGTATCGGCGACCAGCACGTGCGGGTGCGGCGTCGGCACGGAAACGACCGCTCCGGCCGCCCCTTGCGCGAACGCCTGGTCGAGGAAGCGATGCCCATCAGTGGTTTCGCCCTTGAGCGCCAGGAAGAGATCGCCGGCACCCGCTTCGCGCGAGTCGAAGGTGACTCCGGAAACATCGAACCCGGCCGAGGCAGTGCCGCCGGTCGCGGCGACGATCTCGGCGGAGGTCCAGAGGCTCATGCGGCGCATTCCCTCGCCACGGTCACATCGTCGAATGGCAACACCATGTCGCCTAGGATCTGCCCCTGTTCGTGTCCCTTGCCGGCAATCAGCACGATGTCCTCGGCTCCGGCCATTTCGATAGCGGTGCGGATAGCATCGCGCCGGCCGCCGATGTCGAGCGCCCCGGGTGCACCCTCGAGCACTTCCGCACGGATCGCCGCGGGATCCTCGCTGCGAGGATTGTCATCGGTCACGATCACCACCTCGGCGCCCGCAGAAGCCGCGTGCCCCATCGGCTTGCGCTTGCCTGGGTCGCGGTCGCCGCCGGCGCCGAGCACCAGGATCAGCCGCCCGCGCGTATGCGGCTTGAGCGCGGCGATCGCCGCCTCGATCGCGTCGGGCGTATGCGCATAGTCGACGTATACCGGTGCGCCGGTCCGGGCGATTACCGCGCGTTCGAGCCGCCCGCGCACGGGCTGAAGGCGAGCAAGATTGGCGATAGTCGCTGCGACATCGCCGCCGGTCGCGATCACCAGCCCCGCAGCGACCAGCGCGTTGGCTGCCTGATAGGCGCCGATCAGCGGCAGCGTCACCTTGTGCGTGCGCCCCTCCGCTTCGATCGTCAGCCCCTGCCCTAGCAGCGTCGGATCGCGCCCGACCAGCTTGAGCGTCTCGCCATGTTCGCCGACGGTGATCAGCTTGTTGCCGCGCATCCGGGCGAGTTCTTCCACCCGCATCGCGTGCGGATCATCCGCCCAGACCACCGCAGCGCCATCCGAATCGAGCACATCGGCGAAAAGGCGGAGCTTGGCGCAGAAATAAGCCGCCATGTCACCGTGATAGTCGAGATGGTCGCGGCTGAGGTTGGTGAAGGCGGCCGCCCGCACCGGCAACCCCTCGGTCCGGTATTGCGACAGGCCGTGCGACGAAGCCTCGAACGCGACATGGGTGACGCCTTCGCGCGCGAGCCCCGCGACATTGGAGAGGAAAGTCACCACGTCCGGCGTGGTGAGCCCCGTGTTCACCCGCTCGTCGGCCGTGGTCACGCCCAGCGTGCCGATCGACGCGGCATGGAAGCCCGCCATGCGCCACAGCTGGCGCGTCATCTCGACGGTCGAGGTCTTGCCGTTGGTTCCGGTCACCGCCACCGCAGTCTCGGGAAACGGCGCAAAGAACTGCGCCGCGAGCTGGGCGAAGCATTCGCGCGGGCTGTCCGCGGCGATATGGACCGCACCTTCGACCACCGCCTGGGGCCGCGCAACCACCGCGACCGCACCGGCCTTCACAGCATGGGGAATGAAATCCTCACCGTTGACCCGGGCACCCTCGAAAGCGCCGAAGATGGTGCCGGGTGCGACCTTGCGGTGGTCAATGGCGAATCCGGTCACGATCGCGGCCTCGTCACCGCCAGTCAAAAACCCGAGCTTCATCGCGCGGATGCCTGGGCCCCTTCCGGACCCGTCCAGATCAACGCCTTGAGGTCGGCAAGCTCGACGTCGCGCTGCGCGTCGGGAGTCACGCCCATCAGCGTCCCCGTGCGGGTGATCACGCGCGAGACGACCGGAGCGGCAGTCCAGGCGGCGGTGGTGCGATATACCCCAATCGCGGGGTTTGCCTTGGGCGAATCGAGCATGGCGAGCATCACATAGCGTGGTGCGTCGATCGGAAAAGCCGCAGCGAACGTCGAAACGTTGCGATGCTTGTCATAGCCGCCGCCCGATGCAGCCTCGGCCGTCCCGGTCTTGCCCGCGACACGGAAGCCCGGCGCCTCGCCCTTGCGGCCGGTGCCCATCAGCACGATCATCCGGAGCAACTGGCGCATCCGCGCGCTGGTCGCCTCTGCGAGCACGCGCTTGCCGGGATTGGGCTTGCCCGGATCGACCTTGAGCAGAGTCGCGGGGCGATAGATGCCGCCGTTGACCATCGTCGCATAGGCGCTGGCGAGGTGCAGCGGCGTCACTGCGATGCCGTGGCCATAGGCCGTGGTCATCACCGTGGTGCGCGCCCAATATTGCGGCCAGAGCGGCCTCGCCGCCTCCAGCTCGATTTCCGGCCGGGCGCCGAAGCCCAGACGGCGGAAAATATCCTGCAGCCGCTCGGCGCCCAGTTCGTCGGCAATGCGCGCGGTGGCGATATTGGACGAATAGATCAGCGTCTCGGGGATGTTGAGCCAGCGGAACTGCTCGTCGCCGGGATCATCGTTGATCCGGAAGCGGCCGACCTGCAGCGGCCGCGTCGCGTCGAAGCGCCGCGCCATCGACGTGATCGTGCCGCTGTCGATCGCGGCGGCGACGGCGATCGGCTTGAAGGTCGAACCGAGCTCGTAGACGCTCTGCGTAACGTTGTTGCGCGGCGGCGGACCCTGGATCGCGTTGGGGTTGAAGCCCGGCAACGACGTCATAGCCACCACTTCGCCGGTCCCGACGTCGAGGATCACCCCCGCAGCGCCCCGCGCCTGAAGGTCGGCCATCGCCCGGCCGAGCTCGCTCTCGAGTGCCGCCTGGACGCGCGCGTCTATCGAAAGCGCGACGGGCTGCCCGCGCAGAGACGGATCGGTCAGCCGGGCATCCAGCACCTTCTCCATGCCCGCGACGCCATGTCCCTGCACGTCGAGATAGCCGAGCACATGCGCCGCCATGGACGATTGGGGATAGAGTCGTTCGGGCTCACGCTGGAATTCGATCGCGGGCTCGCCGAGCGCATTGACTGCATTGACCAGCTCGGGAAGGGCACGGCGCTTGAGATATGCGAAGGTGCCGCCCGAATTGAGCAGCGCATGATAGTGCGCCGCGCTCTGCTCCGGGATCAATTCGGCGAGTTTGCGGGCGAGCGCGCCCTTGTCGCCGATCACCTGGTCCGGATGGACAGCGATCGTCCAGGCGTCGATCGTCCGCGCGAGCGGCGTGCCGTTTCGGTCGACGATGTCGGCGCGCGGCGGAACGAATGTCGCGGCGATGTCGCGTGCGGTCGCAGGCTCCGCCCACAGCGCCAGCAGCGCCAGCTTGCCGATCACCACGAGCATGCCGAAGCCGAACAGGAGCGCGAGCACCATCAGGCGCAGCTGCGCGACCGCGACCAGCGCTTGCCGGGCTCCGCCGGTGGCGCGCGCGCGCGCAGGCGGAGCGACGACTACGATCAACGGAGCGCCAGCTTCTCGCGCTTCGCCAGTCGCTGCAGGTCGTTCATCGTCGACGCGCTGAGCACGCCGCCGCCTACCATCGCAACGCGCTGGCGCTCGGCCTTCTTGACCAATTTGCGAAGCTCCCCATCATCCCGCGCGGCTACCTTGATCGGCGCGGCAACCTTAGCGGGTGCCGCAACCTCAGCAACAGCCTGCACCGGCTTGGAAGCGGGAGCAACCGTCGCGGCGACGGCCTCCATCGGCGGCACGCCAGCCGGCACCACCAGCGCGGCGGTCTGCACCTGCGCCCCACCAATTGCGCCCGGCATCGACTGCCCGAGGCTCGCGAGCTGGGTCTCGCTCGCCAGGAACTGCTCGGGCGCGGGCGCGGCGAGCGCCAGCACTTCGCCGTTCCAGCGTTCGAGCTGCGCCAGGTTGGCGCGGGTGTTGAACTCGGTCTCCAGCTGGCGGATGTCGCGCTGCGCCTGCAGGATCGCCGATTTGGTCGCGTTGAGCTTCGCCTGCTCGGCGGCGCCATAGGAATTCACCAGGTAGCAGGCCGGCGCCACGATCACGCCGCACAGGAACCAGCCCAGCCCCTCGAAGCGATGCACTGCCATCAGTTCACTCCCTCACTCGTCCACGGCGCGGCCGCGGTGCGGCGCGCCACGCGGAGCGTCGCCGATCGTGCGCGTGGGTTACGCGCGATTTCCGCCTCGCTCGGGCGCACGGCCTTGGCGGGCGGATCGAAACTCGGTTCGGCGCGGGGACCCGCTGCAGGACGATGCCGCGATCCCGCGGGCTCACTTCCGCTGCGTTCGCGCAGGAAGCGCTTCACCATCCGGTCCTCGAGGCTGTGGAACGTCACCACGGCCAGCCGCCCCCCGGGGCGAAGCACGCGCTCGGCGGCAGCCAGCCCCTCCGCCAGCTCGTCGAGCTCGCGGTTGAGGTGAATGCGGATCGCCTGGAAGGTCCGTGTCGCCGGATCCTTCTTGTCATGCGGCTTGTATCCCAGCGCCTTGCGCACGACGTGGGCGAGCTCGCCTGTACGTGAAAGCGGGCGTGCGGCGACGATCGCGCGCGCCACGCGACGCGCCCTCGGTTCCTCGCCATAATGGAAGAGCACGTCCGCGATCTCGCCCTCGTCGGCGGTGTTGAGCCATTCGGCCGCAGTGACACCCGACTGGCTCATCCGCATGTCGAGCGGACCATCTTGCTGGAACGAGAAGCCCCGCTCGGCCTGGTCGAGCTGCATCGACGAAACGCCGATATCCATCGTCACTCCGTCGACGGGTGCGAACCCGCGATGCGCGAGCTCTTCCGCCATCCGGCTGAACGGCGCCTCGATCAGGATCAGACGCCCACCCGAATCAGCGACGAGAGTTTGGCCGCCTTCGATCGCATGGGGGTCGCGATCGAAGGCGGCCACCTCGGCACCCCGCTCGAGGATGGCGTTGGTGTAGCCGCCCGCGCCGAAGGTCGCGTCGACGTGGCGTTCACCGGACACGATGGCGAGACCGTCGATCACTTCTTCGAGCAGCACGGGAACATGGGGAGCGACGCCGGTCACAGCTTCACCCCCTTCGACTGGCAGAGATATTCGCAGATCTCGCGCAGGCCCGGATCAGCCTTCTCGTCCCTGAGAAGCGCCTCGGGCGCCCAAATGTCGAAGGTCTCGCCGGCGCCGTTGAAGAAGGCCCATTTCTGGATGCCCGCCTTCATGCGGAAGAACGGCGGAATCACGAAGCGACCGCTGTCGTCGAACGGGGCCTTCTCGACCAGACCGAAGGCGCGCCGCTTGGCGCGCGTGTCCGCCTCGCCGCCGCGCTCCTCGGCCAGCTGCTCCTTGCGATCGATCCGGTCGTACTTTTCCTTGGACCAGCTCAGATCGTGCGCGGAGAGGCACGGATCCTCCGGATGGAGGCCCACGACGATCTGGCGGATGTCAGAATTGCGCTCGGCGGCGGCGCGCAGGTCTGCGGGTATGGCGACACGACCTTTCTGATCGACCGCCTGGAGCGCAAATCCCTCGAAGAGCTCCCTATCCGCCACAAAACCCGACCTCAAAAGTCAGGCACGCCTTCCCCGCCTCCGGAATCACGGCTCGCCGCCTCCGGCACCTTGTTTTCACAGGAAAAGGGTCGTGCCCCCTTAGCGTGCCTGTTTAACCACAAAAACGAGCGGGAAACAACGGGAGAATTGGGGATAGAGCGGGAAACTCACCCACCCAGCACCACTTTTGAGTGATATTCCCGAATAGTTTTATATTTGTTCTATATTTGATTTCAGAATGCGTGAGATCCGCGAATGTCGTCATCCGAGCGAAGCGAGATTTTGCAGATGGAATGCGCGAAACCCGAGTTCCCGGCCGTGCCGGGATGACGGTTTAGCTCAGCCGAGTCAGCGTACGGGTGCCGGGGCCGGAGACTGTTCGGTTTCGGGCGTGCCGGTGGAGGAAGTGCTGGGCGCCACGCCCAGCTCGGCCAAGGGCTCGTCCTTGGCTGCCTCGATCGCAACGTCGGAGCTCTGGTCGGTCATGTTTGCCACGACCGAGGCGTTGGGCGCCCCCACTGCGGATACCGGTTCGTCACGATTTGCGGAGGAAAGGATCGCGCTGGCGATTCCGATCAGCACCAGAACCAGCGCGAGACCGGTCATTCCGACACGGACGCGCTGCATTGCCTGGGCTGAGTCTTGATGCGATCCCAACTTCATTCTGTGGCATAAATGTAACGCCTCATCCCCCTCTTGTCGAGCGAAGCGGCGTTTTTGGGCCATCAATCGGTAGCGAGCCACTCCGGCACGGTGAGATCCTTGGCCCGCAACCACTCGGGATTGTAGAGCGTCGAGAGGTAGCGAAAACCGGTATCGGCAAGAATCGTCGCGATCCGTTTGCCCGGGCCCAGCTCGCTTGCGAGCCGCACCGCGCCTGCGACGTTGATTCCTGAAGAAAGCCCCAGGCAGAGCCCCTCTTCCGCCAGCAATCGGCGGACCCATTCGAGCCCTTCCTCGTCGGATATCCGGAACTGGGTGTCGACCGGGGCGCCCTCGAGATTGCCGGTGATCCTGCCCTGCCCGATGCCCTCGGCGACCGACGAGCCCTCGGCCTTGAGTTCGCCATGCGCATAATATTCGTACAGCGCCGCTCCGTGCGGATCGCTCAGGGCGATGCACACCTGCTCGTCCTTGGCCTTGAGCCCCAGCCCTACGCCCGCCAGTGTCCCGCCGGTGCCCACCGCGCAGGTGAAGCCGTCGATCCGGCCGTCCATCTGCGACCAGATCTCCTCCGCGGTGCCGGCGATATGCGCGCGGCGGTTCGCGATGTTGTCGAACTGGTTCGCCCAGATCGCGTTGGGCGTCTCTTCGGCGATCCGGCGCGAGGTGTGCACGAAATGCCCGGGGTTCGAATAAGGCGCAGCCGGGACCAGCACGAGCTCGGCGCCGAGCGCGCGTAGCGTGTCCATCTTCTCGCGCGACTGCGTCTCCGGCATTACGATGATCGTGCGATAGCCCTTTGCATTGGCGACCAGCGCGAGTCCGATGCCGGTGTTACCCGCGGTCCCCTCCACGATCGTGCCGCCGGGAGCGATCAGTCCGCGCTCCTCGGCGTCCTGGACGATGTAGAGCGCAGCGCGGTCCTTCACCGACGCGCCGGGATTGGCGAACTCGCACTTGCCAAAGATATCGCAGCCGGTTGCTTCGCTTGGGCCCTTGAGGCGCACCAGTGGCGTGTTGCCGATCAGCGCCAGCGTGTCGGGAATAAGATGCATGGACGCTAGATAGGGGTGCTCTGCCCGCCGGAGCAAGCAAGCGAAACTATGCAGCCACTCCCGCGCGCTTCAGATGCGGCCCCAGCCCTCCCGTCAGCCACAGGAAGAACATCCGATAATCGGAGACGAGTGACCAGAGCGGGTAGGTAAAGGTCGCGGGGCGATTCTTCTCGACGGCGAAATGTGCGGCCCAGGCGAAGCCATAGCCGGCGAGCGGGATACCGAGCAGCCACCAGCCCGACCACGCGATACCCGCGGCCAGCGCGACGAAAGTCAGAGCGGTGCCGATATAATGCAGCCGGCGTGTCTCCGGCTTGGCATGTTCCTGGAGATAATGGGGCCAGAAGTCCGCATAGCGAGTGATCGTGCGCGCCATGCAGGGAAATCTACAATGGCATGCAGCTATCCACAAGATGGACGCGCCGGTATCAGGCGGCCCGGAGGTAGAGGCAGATGGCCCAGCGGCCCCACATCGACGGCAGCGAGACGCGCAAGCACAGCTTCCCGCCTGTGGTGGATGCCGGGGTGCGGCTGCTCGTGCTGGGCTCGCTTCCCGGCGATCGCTCGCTTGCCGAGGGTCGCTATTATGCGCATCCGCAGAACCAATTCTGGCGGCTCATGTCCGCGGTGATCGACCGCGATCTCGTATCGCTCGACTATGACGCGCGCCTCGCCGCGCTGCTCGCTGCGCACGTCGGTCTCTGGGACGTCGTCGCCAGCGCCACCCGTCCCGGGAGCACGGACGCAGCGATGCGGGACGTCGCGGGGCATGACATCGCCGCGCTTGCCGCAACTCTGCCCCAGCTGAGAACGATCGCATTCAACGGAGGCACAGCACTACGCCACGGGATGCGCCAGCTCGGGCCCGCCGCCGCGGATCACGCGATCGTGGCGCTTCCCTCCAGCAGTCCGCTGCATACCGTCGGGATAACCACCAAACTGGCTGTCTGGGAGAAGCTTCGAGGCCATCTGCACTAACGTGCGTCGTCAGCCGGCTGCATTCTCCGCCGTGCCGGAATCGCTTTCGGCGGCGTGATCGGCACAGCCTGCCAGCCGCCGCGCGCCGATGATCAATTCTGCCGTCAGTGCCTGCTTTTCTTGTTCGCAGGGAACGAGGCTGAGCGTCAGCGTCACGCGCTCGCCCTCGGGTGTCTGGGTCGAATAGACTGCTCGATCGCCGCTGACCCGGGGCGTTACCGGGTAGAAATCGGTCAACGCGCCGCCAGATCTGTCGGTGAAAGTAATGCGTCCGGGAGCGATGCCCATTCGCCAGAACGGGCGGACGCCGCCGGCCTCGACGGGCTTCGCCAGGTCTATAGGGCCAAGCATGGGCCCGCCCCGAAGCTCCACCTTCTTCTTCTCGGTCACGTTCGCGGGCGTCTCGGACGAACCGCAACCGGCCAGCGCCACCATCAGAGCAATCGCCAGGACACGCATTTTCGCTGCCTCCATCTGCGGAGCGATGCTTGCGGGATACCATCGGGTCAAGCCAAACGATGTTCCGATCCGGCACAGAGGATGCCTCAGTCGCATTACTGAAATGAATCTACGCCAAGGGACGCGCAGATTCGCGGGGAGGACTCAATGATTCGCGGCCGGCACACCGCACCGCGCAATTATTGCGTTGCACAAAACAACGCTGAAATTATGTTACCTTGTATCCCGATTCCGCTTGACGGTTGTTAATGTCTGAGGAAAAGCGACGCTCGCTATGAATAAAACCCCCGTTTTCGCCATCGCCGCCCTCGCGCTCGTCTCGCTTGCCGCGTGCAAGCCCCAGGCCGAGGAAGTCACCAGCACTGCTCCGGACCCCATGGCCTCGCAGCTGGCCAACGCCGCTCCGGTCGAACTCCCCCCTGCTATCGCCTCGAGCGCTTCGCTGCGCTGCGGCGACAACAGCCTCGTCTTCGTGGACTTCTTCCAGGGCGACAAGCAGGTCCAGCTCCGCACCGAGAAGGGCGGCAGCGCTACCCTGCTCAAGGCGCCCGAAGCTGGCCAGCCGTTCGAGGCCGAAGGCGGCTACAAGCTGACCGGCACGCCCAAGAACGTCACCGTCACGCTGCCGGGCAAGGAGCCCAAGACCTGCCGCGCCTGATCCGGGCCGCAGATCATCTATCAATCCCAGGGGCCGGCGGGCTTTCCCGCCGGCCCTTTTTCATGGCACCGTGCGGTATGGCACCGAGTCCGCGCCGATGAGCCATCGCCTCCCTCCTCCGCTCGAACTGGACCCCGGTCTTGTGCTGCGCGCCTATGCGATGGGCGTCTTTCCGATGGCGGACCATCGCAAGGCCCCCAGCGTCTATTGGGTCGAACCCAAGCTGCGCGGCATCCTGCCCCTCGATCACTTCCACCTGTCGCGCTCGCTACGGAAGACGATCCTGGCGGAACGCTTCCGCGTCACGACCGACCAGGCGTTCGAGCGCATCCTTCAACTCTGCGCGCAATCGGCACCCGACAGACCCGACACCTGGATCAACGGGCCGATCGAACGCGTCTTCACCGAACTGCACCGCCGGGGATTCGCGCACTCGATCGAATGCTGGGTCGGCGATGAGCTCGCGGGCGGGCTCTATGGCCTGGCGCTCGGGCGCGCGTTCTTCGGCGAATCGATGGTGACGCGGGTGCGGGACGCATCGAAGGTGGCCTTCGCCCATCTGGTCGCGAGACTGAGGGCAGGCGGGTTCACGCTTCTCGACTGCCAGTTTCAGACCGATCACCTAGGATCGTTGGGCGCGGTCGAGATTCCGCGCGACGACTATGTCGCGTTGCTGGGCGCGGCGCTCGGAGATTCGGCCGCCGGGATTTCGGTAGGCGCGCCTTCGGTCGATGGCGATTGGCTCGCGCTCGATCGATTGCCGCCTCCCCCGCCCGCCGTGGGGGCCGGCTCGGTTTCGGGGCCGCTGTCGCGGAAAGTCATCGCGCAGCTCTTGGGCCACACGTCGTAGATCGGGTGCTGCACTACGTTGAGCGCGGGCCGTTCCTTGTAGAGCCACCCCGAGAAGACTCGGTGCCACTTCTTGTCGAGCTCGAGCACATCGACCTGCACGAAGGCGCCGGTGAGCTGATCGGCTTCCCAGGGTGCGGTGCGATCACAGGCACGCAGCCGCACGATGACGTCGCCGATCCGGGTGGCTTGGCCGGGCTTCAGCTTGAACTCGCGCGACTCGCCATTGCGCTTGTTGAGCAGCCCCAGCACCGCCTCGCGTTCGTTCATCGGTGTCGCGGCGGCGTTGAGGATGCTGCTGTCGGGATCGGTCGTTACCAGCTCGGCGCTGCCATCGGTCCTGGCGCCCGGCGCGGTGCCGGGGATGACGATGTCGTCCGCGCTGTTGTTGGCCGGCTGCTCGCCACCCGAGCATGCCCCGAGCGCCAGCGCCAGCAGCGCCACCGCTGCCGCATGCCCCGGCCACAGGCTCATGCGTCGGGAGTCCAGGCCTCGTAGTCCCCGGTGGAGCGTGCCCGATGGCCGCCCGCCTCGAGCGCCCCCGACGGCTTGTACGCCATCCGCGTGCCGGTCTGGTTGGCCTCCCACGGCTTTTCCCATTCCCGCTGCGGCGGCAGTGCCCGGTCGGGCACATCGTCGATCTGGTGGTGGAGCCAGCTGAACCACTCGGGCGAGATCCGGCTCGCGTCGTTCGAGCCCTTGTAGATCACCCAGCGGCGTGGCCGGCCGTTCGGGTCCTTGCCGCCTTCCCAAAAGATATTGCCGAGCGCGTCCTCACCCACCTTGGTCTTGCCACGCAGACCAAGCCAAGTGCCGAAAGTGGCGCCGTTCCACCAGGTGAAGGGATTGCGATTCAGGCTCATGCGCGCGGGATTAGCCCCGGCGATCAGCGGAGGCAATCGAAACCGCCGCGGGTTTCAGGGAGCGCAGCAGCACGATACGCCGCCGCGCCGGCTCATCGCTGGCCCGGCCACGTCACCTTGTCACCGGGAGCGATGCCGAGCTCGGCCGACTTGCCGCCGTTGATCTCAAGCACCGCACTCACAGGCTCGCCCGAGCGCGACGGCTCCTCCGAGAATGGAATCGTGTTCTCCGCGATGCTAGCGATCGTCCCGTCGGGGCGGATGAAGATGATGTCGAGCGAGCTTGGCGTGTTCTTCATCCAGAAGCTTGCCTCGCGCGGGCCGCTGCCGTCGGCCGGATAGGGTGCGAAGATCATCCCGCCGTCGGCCGGGATGTCGGTGCGGAACATCAGCCCCCGCTCCTGCTCCGCGGCGGTGCGCGCGACTTCGACGTTGAACTGCCGCGGGCCCGAGCGCGTCTGAACCGTCACCTGGATCTTGGTGGCTGCATTCTGCGCCGCGGTGCTGCTGGCTCCGGCGTCCCCCTTGCATGCGCCGGACACGAGAAGAGCCGCTGCGGCAATCGCCGCTGCACAACCACGCACGAACGTCATCGTCTCAGCTGGTCCTTTCGACCGCTACCGCAAGCGGCCCTTTTTCACCTTCGACGATGCGTGCCCGAAGCGGTTGACCGGGTTCGACCTCTTCGACCTCTCCGCGCCGCAGCGTCTCCATATGGACGAATATATCGGCGGAGTCGGCATCGCGCACCAGGAATCCATAGCCCTTGAGACGGTTGAACCACTTGACCGTCACGGGCTCGAACGGTCCCGCGGAGGAAATGAGCTTCAGGCGATCGCCCCGTTCCGCCGGTCTCTTCGGCGGTTCGACGGCTTCGCTCAGGTCGATCGAGCGAATCTCCTTCGCCTGGAGCCCGCGTTGCCGCTTCACCGCGACGCACTCCACGCGGGCACCTTCCGGAAGGCTCCGGCGGCCGTGCTCCTGAAGGACGGTGAAATGGATCAATATGTCGCCGATCGCCGGATCATCGGCGACCAGAAAGCCGAATCCGCGCGTAACGTCGAACCATTTGACGACGCCGGAATGGACCTCGCCCTCCGATCCCGTCTCGGCGCCGCAAGCTTCACTCTCCATCGGCCCGACCGAATAGTCGTTTGCCGCAAGCTGTGGGTCAGCACGCATTTTCTTTACCCCCAAGCCCGTGACATTAACACAGCATTTCCAGCGATGGGAATTGCTTTGTATCTTTCGCCACCTCTTCAGTCCCACTGAGAGACAGCAAGCATATCAACGTCTTCCCCAGGCGCCATGCGGACGATCGTACGAGCGAGATCAAAGGAGTGGCCGGCGCGCAGCATCGCAGCGAGTTGCTTCTCGCGCTGCGCCCTGTCGGGTACCTCCCGGCCGAAGGGGCCGATCCGTTTGCGCCGAGCGAAGGCAAGTGCGCTTGTGGCTGCCCGCGCTTCGATCTCAGGCGCCAGCGCTGCGGCATCGGCGCTCTCCACGCCTGCCTGGCGCAGCGCCTCCGCCACCCGGCGCGCGCCGAGCCCTCGCCGCGCCATCGCATTCGCCTTCGCATCGGCGAAGGCCCGGTCGTCGACATAACCGAGCTCGGCCATCCGCTGGGCGAGTGCCGCGAGGTCCGGAGCGCTCTGGCCGGACCAGCCCCTCTCCCGGATCTTGCGCGCCAGATAGTCCGCCAGCCGCTCCCTCGTCGTCGCGTATCGCTCGACGTAGCGCAGCGCCAGCCGCTGGAGATCGGCGGCGTCGAGGGGAGCCAGAGGGCGGTGCGAGCGAGGCATGCGCCATGATTGTGCCACAGTGCCAACTGATTTTGAACGATAGTGCGTAGCAGAGCCGACGCGTTTAGACGCATGTGGGGCACAAGGCCTGTTACCTCACAGGGGCACGAGAATAAGAATGACGTTGGAAGACACGGGATCGCTCGACACTATCGCCGCGGGGAGCACGCTCGTTCCCACGCCCACCGACGATAACCTGCCGCGCCGTTTCGCGGACTTCGGCACGTTGGGCGAAGCGCTCGATTATGCGGCGCAGGGCCGGCGAGGGCTCAATTTCCACGACGCCCGCGGAAATCTGGCACGTGCCTATCCTTTCGCAGATCTTCGCCGCGACGCGATTGCCCAGGCCCACCGCCTCATCGCAGCGGGCGTGAAGCCGCAGGACCGGATCGCGCTGATCGCCGAGACCGGCCCGGAGTTCGCCTCGCTCTTCTTCGGGGTGGTCTATGCCGGCGCGTGGCCGGTGCCGCTGCCATTGCCGACCAGCTTCGGCGGTGCCCAATCCTATATCGACCAGCTTCGCGTGCAGCTCCAGAGCTGCGATCCCAGCATGTTGATCTTCCCGCCCGAGATCGGGGGGATGTGCGAGGAAGCGGCGCGGCTGTCGAACGTCGAGGGGATCGACTGGTCCGAGTTCGGCCAGCGTCCGGCAACCGAGACGATGTTGCCGCAGGCGAAGACCGACGACGTCGCCTATCTCCAATATTCAAGCGGTTCGACGCGCTTCCCGCACGGAGTCGCGATCACGCACCACGCGCTGCTCAACAACCTGTCGGCCCACAGCCATGGCATGAAGCTGCAGGCGAGCGACCGCTGCGTCTCTTGGCTTCCCTGGTACCATGACATGGGCTTGGTCGGCTGCTTCCTCTCGGTGGTCGCGAACCAGGTCTCGACCGATTATCTCAAGACCGAGGATTTCGCGCGCCGGCCGCTCGCTTGGCTGGACCTGATCACGCGCAACCAGGGCACCACCCTCTCCTACTCGCCTACCTTCGGCTACGATATCTGCGCGCGCCGCATGTCGAGCCAGACCAAGGCTTCGGATCGATTCGACCTCAGCCGCTGGCGCGTCGCCGGCAACGGGGCCGACATGATCCGGCCCGATGTGATGCAGTCGTTCGTCGATGCTTTCGCCGATGCGGGCTTCAAGGCGAGCGCGTTCCTGCCTAGCTATGGCTTGGCCGAGGCGACGTTGGCAGTGTCGATCATGCCCCCAGGCGAGGGAATTGTCGTCGAGCTCGTCGAGGAGACGCAGCTTTCGGGCGGCAGCCACGGCGCCGGACGCCCGCAGCGCTTCCGCGCGATCGTCAACTGCGGCAAGCCGGTCAAGGACATGGAAGTCGAGATCCGCGAGGAAGACGGCACGCCGCTTCCCGAAAAGGCGATCGGCAAGCTCTGGTGCCGCGGGCCGAGCGTGATGGTCGGCTATTTCCGCGATCCCGAGTCGACCGCTGCCTGCATGAAGGACGGCTGGCTCGATACCGGCGACATGGGATATATCTCGGACGGTTATGTCTATATCGTCGGCCGTGCGAAGGACATGATCATCATCAACGGCAAGAACCACTGGCCCCAGGATATCGAATGGGCCGTGGAGCAGCTGCCGGCGTTCAAGCAGGGGGACGTCGCGGCGTTCGCGATCACGACGCCCGGCGGAGAGGAGACCCCCGCAGTGCTCGTCCAGTGCCGCACTTCGGACGAAGCCGAGCGCGTGCGCCTTCGGGATGAGATCCGCGATCGGGTGCGCTCGGTCACCGGCATGAACTGCGTGATCGAACTCGTGCCGCCGCGCACCTTGCCGCGCACCAGCTCGGGCAAGCTTTCGCGCGCCAAGGCCCGCAACCTCTATCTCGCGGGCGAGATCAAGCCGTACGACATCGCCGCCTGAGCTGTCCGCGCCTCTTTTCGGGGCCGGATGAAAATCGACCGGCGGAGCCGCGGCTCTAACCTCTCGCTAACCAACGCGCGCCTATGTCTGGCGTGTGACCAGCCAGACGACCTCGCAATTTGCCAGGCCGCGTATCGATACGCGGGCGCTGCTCGGGCTCCACGATCCGCCAGACACGACGGACTGGGGCCCGATTCGCGCCGCGCAACTGCACGCCGGCAGCCGGTTCGCGCTGTTCATGCTGGCCGCAAATCTGCTGGGCGCGGTGCTGACCGCACTGATCCTCGCGCCGCACGTGCCGCTTTGGCAGCTCGCGAGCTGGTGCGGCCTCGTAGCGATAGTGGCCGGCGGAGTCGCCGTTCGCCGCCGCGCGACGCGTATCCGCACTTCCGTGAGCGCCTCTCTCGCGGATGCGCGCGATACGGCGGTCGAGGGCCTAATGCTGGGTCTGGTCTGGTCGGTTGCCCCGCTGGCGTTCGGCCGTCTCGTCGATCCCGGGGGCTCGCTTGGCCTGTGGATCGTGCTCTCGGCGCTGATGACGGCGTCCGCCATTGGCATGGCCGCGCTCCCGCTTGCGACTATGCTCTTCATCTCGGTGGTCGGAGCCGCGGTCGTCGTCACGTTGGCGCTGATAGCCAACCTGCTGCTCGCCGCCGCAGCCGCGCTGTTCACACTGCTGCTAGCGGTCGCCACCTTCGGCCGGAGCAAAGCACTGGTCGTGATCCGGATGAGCGAGACAGCGCTCGCCGAGCGCGACGAAACCGTGAGCCTGCTGCTGCGCGAGTTCGAGGATTCGGGTGCCGATTGGTTGTGGGAGATCGACGCGCAGCGCCGGGTCGTCCGGGCCAATCCCCGCTTCGCGGTCTCGCTGGGCGCCGACCCCAAGACGATCAACGGCACTGCCTTCCTCCAGATTCTTGCAGGTCCTACCTGGGATTCGGGCAACTTCGCCCCCGGTCTCCGTGCACTCGCCGAGAAGCTCAAGCAGCGCGAACCGTTCAGCGATCTTCTGCTCCCCGTCTATGTGAACGGCGAGGAGCGCTGGTGGGAGATGTCGGCTTCGCCGCGGTTCGACGAACGCGGCGCGTTCTCGGGCTTCCGCGGCGTGGGATCGGACGTCACGGAGCAGCGCCGGTCGCAAGACCAGATCAGCAAGATGGCGCGATTCGATACGCTCACCGGCCTTCCCAATCGGCTGCTGATCAACGAGGCGCTGATGCGGGCGATGGCAGAGGCCGAGAAATGGGGTTCCCGCTGCGCCTTCATGATGATCGACCTCGATCGCTTCAAAGCGGTGAACGACACGCTCGGCCATCCGGTGGGCGATCGGTTGCTCGGCCGTGTCTCCGAGCGGCTCAACCTGCTGATGACCGAGAACGAGATGATCGGCAGGCTGGGTGGTGACGAGTTCGCAGTCGTCGTGCGCGATGCGACCGATACCGCCCGGATCGAGCGGCTCGCCAAAACGATCATCGGTACGCTGTCGAAGCCTTATGAGGTGGACCAGCACACGCTCTACATCGGCTGCTCGGTGGGCGTGGCGATCGGCCCGCGCGACGGGCGCACCGCCGAGATGCTGATCCGTTCGGCCGATCTAGCTCTCTACCGATCCAAGGATGCCGGTGGCGGGATGTTCCACGCCTACGAGCCCCAGCTGCACATGGCGGCAGAGGAGCGCCGTGTGCTCGAAATGGCGCTGCGCAACGCAGTCGAGAATGGCGAGCTGACTCTCGTCTACCAGCCTGTCGTCGATGCCGGTTCGGGCGGGCTCACCGGTTTCGAGGCACTGCTGCGTTGGTCGCATCCCGAGTTCGGCAATGTCTCCCCCGCGAAGTTCGTGCCGCTGGCAGAAGAAGCGCGGCTGATCGCGCCGATCGGCGAATGGGTGCTCAGGACCGCGTGCGACGAGGCCGCACGGTGGGAAATTCCGGCACGCGTAGCGGTCAATGTAAGCCCCGAGCAGCTCCACAACCCTGCTTTCGTAAGCGTGGTCGCGCAGGCGTTGGGTCAGTCCGGGTTGGCACCCGAGCGCCTCGAGCTCGAAGTCACCGAAAGTGTGTTCATGCGCGAGGGCACTGCGGCGGTACAGGTGCTCGAAAAGATCATGGACCTGGGCGTACGCCTCAGCCTCGACGATTTCGGCACCGGCTATTCCTCGCTCGGCTATCTTGCGCACACGCGGTTCAGCTCGATCAAGATCGACCGCAGCTTCGTCCAAGGGGCATCCAGGGGCGTCAAGGAGGCGATTGCAATCATCCGCGCCGTGGTCGCGCTTGCCGACAGCCTGGGAATGGCCACTACCGCCGAGGGAGTGGAGACCGAGGATGAGCATCTGATGGTGCAGCAGCTCGGCTGCACCAAGGTGCAGGGTTATTATTTCGGGCGCCCCCTCCCCGTGCTCGAAGCGCGCGCGCTCACCAGCGGATCGGCGGACGGCAGCAGCGTCGCGGCGTGACGCGATCTTCCTCGGGACTCGGGCAGGATTTGCAGTTGCTCCCCCGATAAACCCTCGCTACATCCGCCCTCCGCTAGGGGCGTAGCTCAGCTGGTTAGAGCGTCGGTCTCCAAAGCAAACAATCAACTCAAATTCGAGCGGCGAAAACGGCAGAAATCTGCCGCTTTCCAACCCTATGACTTCGCTTCTTCGGTTTCAAGGACACAAATCGGGCACAAAAATTGTCCCGTCATGTCTCGAGTTGTCCGCGCAATCCTACCGCGTCACGCGGCTTTTCAATTTCCAGCCTTGAGCGCTGCGCGACGAGCAGCTTTCGTCGGATGCAATGCGGAGGACCCGAACACGGATAGTCCGAACCGCCGTGTGAGATGGGATGCTACCGCCAGTGCATAGCGCCGCTGCCGCCACTTGGTTGGGCTATGATAGACCCCGACCGCGTTCCAATAGTCTCTGGTGATCCCAAGGCCTGACAAGAATATCCAGCGCGCCGTCCTGACATTGAAGCAAGCGTCATGCTTGAGCCACCAACGAATGCTGCTGGCCGGCCTGCCGGTCACGGCGGCAAGTTTGGGGATCCACCAGCTGTTGATCTGCAGCGGCCCCAGATCGTGACTGCCATCGCGATTCGCGATTTCGGCCCCGACCCATCCGGCTTCTTGGTCTCGCAGCCCCCACAGGGTCTTTTCCAGCCACGCGCGCTTGTCGGAGGCTGCTCGGATACACTGCGCGATCAATCGCTCCTGCCCCTCGCGGTTGCTGGACCGCGTCCCGGCTTCGGCTGATCCGGCTGCGAGCAATGCGAGGGCCGTAGTGATGCGGAGCGCTTTGCTCGGGTTACCGGTCATAGCCGCGACCTCTATTGTTGTGTTCTTGTTCCGTGGGTTGCACCTGCTCCGGGGCGCTTGCGTTCTGACCGTGGGAGCGCCCAGACGATTCCAAAAGGGAAGCGAGCCAGCGATCCATCGCGCCAGCCGCTTTCGCGGCACGCCTGGCCAACTGAGCGGGAAGCGGAATATCGGCACCCGAACGGGCTACGTCCCGGGCCGCCCGTTCAGCTTTCCGGGTTTGGCGGTCAACTTGCTGCTCGCTGCGAAGCCGGCTCCAGCGCTCGCCATGACGTGCTTCACGCTCACGCACCGAGCTGCGATCTAGGCGTCCCAGACCCTCCAGCGCCGACGTTTTCTCGCCCGACCGCCGGTCGAGCTTGCCGACGAGGCGTTTCTCATCCTCGGTCCATAGCTTGACCCCAAACCGAGCACGCGTGATCGCGGTGTAGTAATTCTGGCCCGTGACCAGCGGGGAGTTCACCGGCGCGAGAACGTAGACCCGGTCATAGGTCTTGGACTGCGCCGAGTAGACGGTTTCAGCATAGCCATGGTCCCAGCTCTTATGCTCGCTTAGGTCGACCTGCTGGACCCTGCCGTCCGAATCCCATCGGATCGTTGCCAATGGCCCGCTCAGCGCCTGAACCGACCCGCGCTCGGCATTACGGATGCCGAGGTCACGGTTGACGAGCCGCCACTGGATGCGGTCGCCCTGCGCCAGATCTCGCTGCTCCGACCGGAACACGTTGACCTGTGACGCCCGTCCCAGCCGCGGATCCCAGCGTATTGTCCGGCCCTGCTCGTCGATCAGTTGAACAATCTGTCGCCCACCGGGCCCGCGAGCGATCCCGAGCACGCGATACTCGGCATCGCTCATGATCCCCAGCCCGGCGTTGGCGCGCGAAAAGGTGATGACCTGCCCGCCGGAATAGAAGCGCGCGAAGCGCTTCTCATCCGCGGTCATGCCCGCGGGCGTCAACACCTCGAACCGGCTATCTTCCGCGGCAACGACACCCTCGACCTTGAGCGCCTTGCGCACCTCAGCGTTGACGATCAGCCGAGTGGCATTTTCCAGGACGAGGATGTTGGTATGGGCGCGGGTCTCGGGCTTGAGCCGCGTCCATTCGTGAACCAGATCCTTGGCGAGATCGCCGGCATTGCCCCCGCTCGCCACCCGATCGAGACTGGCAAGCGACGCCGCATATTCACCGGATCGGGCGTGGGTGACCGCCGCCTTCATCGCGCGTGTCTCTTGCCGCACCGATTCGGTCAGGACCGCCTTAGACAGTCCAAGCTGCTGCATTAGCCAGAATGGCTTGCCCTGTTCGATCGCGCCGGTCTGCTTATTGTCGCCGAGTAGTATCAGCCGAGCCCCGGTTTCCCGGCTTAGTTCCAGCATGCGGAGCGCCTGGCGGTTGCCGAGCTGGCCGGCCTCGTCGAGGACGAGCACATGGCTGTCATCGAGGTCCCGGCTGCCAGTGGCGAGCAGGCTCGCGACCGTGCGTGATGAAATGCCTGCGGTCAGACCGAGATTGGCGGCGGCCGACGAGGTCGGCGCCAGCGCGACCAACACCGCGTCATCGCCTGCCGCTTCGCGCAGTGCCCGGACCAATGTCGATTTACCTGCCCCCGCCACGCCGTGAACGCCCAGCACCCGATCGGCTGATGAGCCGAGATAGATCAGCGCAGCTTGCTGAGCTGGCGTGAGGCCGGCGTCCGCGCTCGCCTCCCGCAGCCGCTCGGGCGAGGCCAAAGGTTTCGCATCGTTGAGCGCCAGCGCGAGATGATCGGAAAGCGCCAACTCGAGCCGTGCCGTGCGCCGCGACGTGCGCCCGCGCGTGAGCACGGCGTCGCCGGTCTGTTCGCGAGTTTCGAGCAACTTGCGCCGCGCAAGATGGGACTCGGCGAGCGGTCGAATATCCTCAAGGCGGACCTCACCCAAATGCGACGAGAGGCCCAAGCGCAGCATTTGCCCCAGATTGCTAACGGCCTCGCGACCTTCCGCCTGGCGAACCCCGAAGAGCATCGCGCGAGCCGAAGTCGCCGGGTCAGGCACGATCGCCTGACCTGCGCGACTCGACGCGCTGTCCCGAACGGTATCCAGTGCCTCGCGATGAACGGCAGCACGCCCGGTCCAGCGGGATTGCAGCGATACGAGACCCAGTTTCTCCTTCGCGCCGCGGGTCTCGTAGAAGGAGATGCGCCGCGCCGCTTGCCCGGTCAGCCCATGCTCGGTCGCATGCGCGTCGATCTGTTCGGATCGCTGCGACGTCTGCGTGATGAGGTCTCGGGGAACGCCCGCGATCTCGAACAGACCAGTCCGCGGGTCGCAATCGACGCCATAGCCGAGCTCTCGCAACCCATGCGCCAGTTCGTTGCGATAGACCTGCCCGGCGGTCATCTGCTCGGCATACATCGCGCGAGTCTCGAGGCTCGCCATGGGCGCATGCGCTTCCCGATTCGTCATGTTAAGCACCACGACATGCGTATGGAGATGCGGATCGAGCTCGCGCGAGGCATGCTCGGTGAAGCGCGCGAACAGGACCCGCCCAGTCGTCTCATGAACGATCTCGCCCGCCATCCGATGGCGCAGCATCCCATGCTCTTCGAGATAGGCGAGTGCCGTGCCGACCGCGCGCTCATGCGCCTGAGCGATGCGATCGTCGCCCATGACCAGCGCCATGATCGAGACCGATTTCGGCGCGCTCACCGCAAAATCCCAGCCCGGTTGGTGCTCGATCGCGCTATCCTTGCCATGACGTCCGAGTTGCTGATCGCCGATCTTGCCAGCAAGCAACTGCTGGAACTGCACCGGGTCGACGGTCCCTTGCAGCCCGAGGTCAACCGCAAGTGCGCCGCCCCATTCTGACCCTTCGCCGGCGCCTTTCGTGTAATAATCTCCGACCGAGTAATAGCGGGCAATATTGGCAGCGGTGCCCTTGAGGCGGCGGGGATGGATCATGCCGGCCTCGCCGGGCCGCGCGCCCCACCCTGCCGCCCATGCTGCCGCAGCCGGAACCCGTTTAAACTGCCGTGGAGCATGAGCAGCGGGGCCGGCGCTGGATCGCTATCCGACGCCGCAGGCACCGCGGTTGCTTCGGCGCAGTCATCAGGAGGGTCGCGAGGCTCGGCTGCTTCGACCGTCGCGCGCTCTTCCAGCGGAAGCTCGGGGCTCTGCGCTGTGTTCGAACGGCGTTGTACTCGGCGCTTGGGTTGGACAGCCGGGGTCGGTACGGATGCGGGTTCGGGCGGCACCTCCTTCAGGTGGAGCCGAACCGGCGAGTCGGTCCGCTCTTCGAACGACGCCGCGATCGACGGCATCGCATGATAGACATCCTGGAAGCGGACCACCGGAAGGTTGCGTCCGAAACGGAGATAGCCGGTGAGGTTCGGGAGATTTGTGACCTCAGTGTGCAGCACCAAAGGCCGCGTTACCTGCATGCGCGAGAGGTTCACCCCATCCCGCATATCGTTCACGCCATAGGACATGCCCTCATTGGCTTCGATCTGCTCGACCTGCCCCAAATTCTCGCTGACATGCTTGGCGGTCGGGGTGTCGTTGGCGCGAAGGGCCACCCAGGTTGAGCAATAGCCGGTGATTGCCGCGGCATCCTGGATACCATAGGTCGCCTCAAGCTGGGGGTAGCTCTGGAACCCGAGGATGCCGCAGCCGCCATATTTGCGCGCACGGGCGAGAAAGTCCGACAGCGACGGCAGCTTCTGCAAGCTCGGCAGTTCGTCGATCACGCAATAGAGCCGGCGATTGCGGTCAGCGGACAGGCTCATGATCCCCGAGATGGCGATATCCAGCCAGACCGTGATCAGCGGCCGCAGCGAGGGCAGCTGGTCGGCCTTCACCGTCACGAACAGCCAGCTGTCGTCCTTTTCGTTCGCCACCCAGTCGCGGATCGAGAAGCCGTCCTCGGTATCGTCGAGATAGGAGAAGCTGCGCATGACCGAGGCAAGCTCGGCCTGGATGCCGGCCGAGGTCCGCTCGCCTTCCAGGCTGATGAACGCCGCCGCCTCGGTTCCCTGCGCGAATGAAGCGAGGTCCTTGAGCTTGGAGCGCACCAAGGTGTCGAGCAGGACCGAGACGAGCGTACGCTCCTGCCGGGCGAGCTTGCGCAGCACCGCGACCAGCGTACCGCGGGCCGACTTTGCCCAGAACGGGTCCCCCGATTTGTCGGGGATCGTCGATTCCGCGATCTGGTCGTACTGATACTCATGGGGCACATCGACCCATGGGCTCCAGCGGTCGGACCGCACATCGAGCGGGTTGAGCATCACGTCGATGCCGGGGCGGTAGAATTTCTCGACGAAAGTGCCGGCCGTGTCATAGACGATCGCCCGGCGGCGCTTCTCGCGGATGCCGGCGAGCATCTTCACGATGATGTTGGTCTTGCCGGTCCCGGGCGCGCCGCAGATCAGGATATGCTCCGGCTCGAAGCTCTCGGGCACCGCCACGCCGCCGATCGCGAAGCTGCCGCGCGCATGACGCCACAGCGCTCGACGGACCTGCCGCGCGCTGCCAAACCGGGCGCCGCGCAGGAACTGATTGGAGCCGAGCCCCCGCCCCATGCGTGTAAAATAGAACCACGCCCAGGCCAGCATCGCGAGGGTGAACAGGCCGGCGATCAATGCCCCGCGCAGGAGATTGGCTTCGAACCGCTTCAGGGTCCTGCGGGCGAGGTTCGACTTGAGCAACAGCTCCGGACTGGTCCAGTAGCGCTGACCGGTCGGCGTCTCGAACAGGATCGGTGCGGCGTTGCCGGGCACCGCGTCGCCCATCACCGCGGCCTGGCCGAGCTTGACGATTACGAACCGCTCATAGGGCGTCGACTTCTCGAACGCATACCAGCCCGTGCCTATCACCCAGATTACCAACCCGGCCAGCATGGTCTGGTAGAAGACCTGGGTGGTCATGCGGACATTGTGGACGATCGCCTGCCCGCCCCTGGTCCACGAGCCGAGCGTGTCGTTGCGGAAGATGCTCATCGGTCGTCCTCGCCGAGCAGGCCGCGCTCGGCCAGCAACACACGGGCTCGACCGATCGCCTTGTGGGATAGGTCGGGCGACAGATGGAGCGCGGCTTCGGAGAGCAGCGCGAAGATCTGGATGGCGATCGCAAGGATCTCATCATTGCTGCTGAAGGGGTATTTGGTACCCGGCGTGGCGGCCTCATCAAGGACCGGCTGCAGGAATTTGGAGAGGCTGAGATTGGCGCCATAGGCGCGCAGCCGCAGCTTGCGATGAAGCTCTTCATCCATCCGGATCGACACCACGGGCATAGCAGTCTCCGTCTTGACCTGCCCGCCTTGGCGTTGACCTTCGTACCCGCACGTCGATCCCCGCGCACCGGTCAGGGCGCTGAAATGCCGGTCCGGCACCTACGGCGCACACAAGGTGGGCGATGACAGCGTCATCGGAATACGTCCGACTGTCGGACATGATTATATCCTTTCCGCACAGCATGTTGCGCGGTGACTACCCAAATCAGCGTATGACATGTCGGACACTTTGGTGCTTCCACAGACTACCTGTAGTCTCCAGTAACTATCTGTAGAATATGCGGAATATTCTGCAGCACCCGTGCGTACGGTGCATTACAAACGCCTTCGGCGTGCGTCCGCCCTTCGCAGCGTCTTGCCGCGCTGCGCCGCCTCGACCTGGCAAGGGCGTGGCGCCCCCGCAGGGGGCATCTTCAAGGACGCCGGCACCAGCCGGCCGTCTCCCATCATCGGCATTGCGAGCCCGCCGCCATCGTGCGAAGCTGCGCGCGGCGGGCAGACGATCCGAAGGAGCGATCGACATGCCCAAATTGACTGAACGCGAGAAACTGACCGACCTCGAAAAGCGCCAGCGCGCGCTCGCCGAGGAGGCCGGAAAAGTGCGCCAAGCACTTCGCTCACGCTATGGTGCCTTGCTCGCCGACATTCCCGTCGAGCGGATCAGCGAGAAGGAATTCCGCGATCTGCTCGCTCAGGCAATCCGGGCCGGCGGCCCAGCGGCAATCACAGCGCTCAAGGCACTGCCCACCGCGCCAGCCTGAACAATATCGCCCCGAAGGGGCGTCCCTGCAGCGAGCACGGCGAAGCCGCGCGCAGCTGGCCGGTGCCGCTCCGGCGGCACCGCACCGGACGCGCGACGGGCCCCGTCAGGGGTCCCTGAGCGCGGAGGGCCTCCACGCTCACAAAAAAAGGGATCGGCCCGGACGAACCGGACCGATCCCAGATCTTCACGCCACCGCGCGCCGCTGTCCATCCGCCGTGAAGAAGTGCGCTGGCACCCCTGCCGCCCGCACCATCCGCGCCAGATGCGATTGCAGCCCCGAGCCTTCGCAGACCACCGCCTCGACCGGGCGCAGCGCGAGCAGCTGCTCGTTGCGCGCGAATCCGGCACGTTGCCCGAGCTTGTGATTGAGCGTGAAGGCAATGAGCGGCGTCCCCGTGCGCGCTGCCCATGATGCCGCGATCGCGTCGCAGCCTTTGGCCTGCGCGGTCGTCGCCAGCACCATGGTCGGCACCCGCTGCCGGATGGCATCGAGCGCGTCGGTCAGCTGGCGATGATCCTCCCAGGCCTGCCCGCCGGAGAAGATCACCACCGGCCCTTGCGGCGCATGCGCCTCGATGCGGCGCTGGCGCCGCGCAGCGAGGAAATCCGCCGCCGCCACCACCGAGGCAGTGCGCTTGCTCGACACCAGCGACCCTCGGGGCGCGGACCATGGGCGTCCGGTTTCGGCATGATAGGTCGCCGCCGCATGATCGCGGATGCAGGCTGCCGCATCGCTCGCTTCGTCGAGCGACTGGCAGGCAAGCTGCGCCTCCTCCAGCTCGGCGGTCATCACCTCGCTGCCATCGGCATCGCGAATCAGTTCCTTGACGCGCCGCGCCGCGCGATCGGCCTCGCCTTCGAGCTGATCGGCAACCCGGTGGAAGCCCTGAACGATGCCCCAGGCGAACCGATCCGACAGGCATTCAAGGCGGGTGTCGCGCAGCACGTCGAACAGCGTGCGCACCAGCATCTCGGTCGCGAGTTCCACCTCCAGCGCGTCGGGCATGCCGGCATCGGTCACCTCGCTGCCGGCATCGATACGAAACCCGTCGATGGTCTCAGTGAACGCCTCGGCAAAGGCGTCGCTGAGCGTTGCGGTCTCCTCGGCGATCAGCTCGGCGATTTCGGTGAAGCTGCGGACGGAGCGGGTTTGAACGGTCATCGGAACCTCCTTTTTCTTGAAGAGGTCCCTTCCCCGGCACGGGCTCCGAGCGGCGGGGTCAAGGATCGCGGACCGCAGGGCCGCGACCGCGCCAGCGGCGGTGGGGGTCACGATTTTCTCTGGCGGCCACCGCCTTCGCGGTCCCGTCCCCGCCGCCCGATCCGCCAGGGAAAATGGTGGGGCCCCGCCGTCCTTGAGGCCGCCGCGGCCCCGTGCCAGACTAAGACGACTTGAGAGAAGAAGTAGCATGGTCTGGCGGGTGCTCGATGCCCCCGCCAGCCACCTGCCCCGCCCCTGGAGGCTCCCCCCATTTACGCCATGACAACGGGGCCCTCGCTCACGCGAGAAGCCCGTTGCGACGAATGGCGAGAAACGATGTCACGAATCGATTGTCGGAGGCCCCGGCATCTTCCAAACAGAAGATTGGGCCGGGGGTTGATCGGCTCGGCATGACAGGGGTGTCTTGCGTGACGATCGAACTTGCCGAGGCGCAGGTGCATAGCGCCTCGCGCGTCATTCTTGCCGCGCCGCGGACCTTGTTCCGGGCGTTCGTCGATCCTGAGGCGATGGTCTCATGGCGTGTGCCTGACGGCATGTCGGCGAAGATCAGCCAGTTCGATCCGCGAGTCGGTGGCGGCTATCGGATGGTCCTCACCTATGCCGGCGCCCACGCCACGTTCGGCAAGACCACCGCCGACAGCGATGTCGTCGATGTGCGCTTCGCCGAACTCGCCGCCGAGGAGCGGGTGGTCGAGCTGGTCCGCTTCGACGCGGATCATCCCGCTTTCCAGGGCGAGATGCGCCTCACCACCAGCTTTACCCCCGTTGCGGATGGCACCCGCGTCACGATGACTGCGGAGGATGTCCCGTCGGGGATCGGCAAGAGCGACCATGAAGCGGGGATCGCGGCGTCGCTGCGCAAGCTGGCCCTGCTCACCGAATGATCATGCCGGTGGCGGCGCTTCGAGCCGCGACCCGCCGGGCGGAATATAGGCCTCATAGGGGTTGCCGTCATGCAGATGCCCGAACGGCGTCATGACATAGTCGCTGCCCTGCAGCGACACCGCGCACAGCACATAGCGCGGCACGCCGGTCACCGCATCGGTGCATTCCATCAGCGAAAGGGCGCCTTCCTCGGCGGCGCGCATCATGGTGCGGAAGTTCGCGATATAGGCGTCTGGAATTGCCATCCCGGCCTCCTCATCATGCCGCAGCGCGCGCCCGCAACCGCGGCAAGGCGGGTGCGGCTTGCGCCTGCTCGGATTTCTTGAAGGCGTGGATCGGAACCCCGGCCTGACGCAGCAGCTGGTAGAGATTGGCCTGGAGCCCGGATCCCTCGCACAGGATTGCCTCGACCGGCTTCAGTTCGACCAGCTTGCGGTTGCGGGTGAACGCGACCTTCCGCCCCGAGCCATAGAGCCCATAGGCCACGACCGGCACAGCGGTGCCAGGCCGCGCCGCCCATGCCGCTGCAATGGCATCGGCGCCCTTGCGCTGACCGGTCGTCACCAGCGTCATGTGCGGAACGCGGGCCTTGATCTCGTCGAGCCGCGCCCACAGCGCCTCCCAGTCATGCCAGACCGCCGGCCCCGAAAAGACCACGATCGGGCCTTGCGGCAAATGGCGTTCGCGCTGCGCCAGCGCCCGCGCGCGCAGAAAATCCTGCGCCGCGATCTGGCTCGCCGAAGACGCGGTCGAGGCTCGCGTGCCGCGCGCCGGCGACCAGGGCCAGCCCGAGCAGGTGCGGTACATCTCGGCGGCATAGTCACGCATGCATTCGAGCGCCTCGCGCTGCTCGGCGAGCGACTGGCATAGCAGCTGCTTTTCCTCGACCTCGAGCGTATAGATTTCGCTGAGATCCGGGGCCCTTGCGAGATCGCCCAGCTCCTGCGCGATCGCATCCTCGCGCCGCTCGAGCTTGCCGGTGACGAAATGAAAGGAATTGACGAAGCCCCACGCTATCTCGGCCGCCAGCGGCTCAAGCCGGGTGCCATTGAACAGGTCGAAGATCGTGGCGACGATCCCCGCGCAATCGGCCTGCACCGCAAGCGGCTCGGGCATCTCATGCTCACCCGGCGCCTCGCCCGGCTCGATGATCGACAGCGGCAGCGGCTCGCCAAAGGCGGCCTGGAATTCAGGGGTGGCGACAGCTTCGGCATAAAGCTGTTTAAGGTCGGCGAAGCGGGCGACGCGGGTCGGTGATCCGGACATGGGAATTGCTCCTCGAAGCGAACAGAAAAAGGGCCGGCGGCGCGTTCACGCCACCGGCCCAAGCGGCGATCAGAACGGCATGTCGTCGTCGATGCCGCCACCGGCGCCCGCCCCGGCGAGCTCGCCATCGCGACCGGCGGTGCTTTCGCCGAACCCGCCCTGCCCGTCAGGCGCGTCGTCCTGCCGGCCGGTGCGGACCGAGGTCCCGAAGTCGTCGCGGCGCTGCGGACGGCGCCACGCGACGCGATAGCCCTCCTCGTCATTGCCGAAGAGCGCGATCGGCAGCGGCTCGGGCAGGCTCGGATCGTCGATCGTGCCCTGGAAGAACACCTCGCCGGTGGTATGCTTGGCGACCGCTTCCCACAGCGCACCGATCTGCACCCAGCGATTGCCGACATTGAGCGCGACGATCTCGAAGACCGGCGCGCGATCATTGCTGCTCTCGACCGGGCGCAGCCCCAGCCGCGGTAGATCGATGGTGCGGGTGGCGATCGACCCCATCAGACGTCCGTTGCCCTTCTTGAATTCACCGATGTTCATGACTCATTCCTTCGACGTTCGTCGCCTCAGCCAATCCGAAGCGACACCCGCCAAAGTCCCTCTCTCCTCTGCTGCGATGCCCACGCCACACGCCGCCGGCCCACCGGCGCGCGCGACGCCGCCTCAACAATGGGACCAAGTCGTGCCGCCGGGCGGAAGCCGGGGCGGCCATGCCGGCAGGCATGGCGGCGGATGGTGGGCAGCGCCCTCCTTCCCGTTCGAGCGCGGCCTGCTGCAGCTTTTCACCAGATCCGGCAGCGCCGCATGGGTCCTGAGGAACCGCGCGGCGCCAACCCGGCGACACGCCCGTCCCCGCCCCCCTTCCCCCCAAAAGAGGCGGACGCGTCAGGGTGCGCCGGCAGATCGGGCGCCGCGTGGCGGCCGAAGCAGCAGGATCCGACCCGCCCGAAGCCGATATGCTTCCACCTGCGCATGCAACCGCGCCGCCCAACTCCGAGGCTTGCCTCTACACCGCGTCCCGCGCTTTTCCCTTCCGGAAGGCGGGCGTTACCCGAAGGGCCGAGATCCGGCGCAGCCGGAGCTCGGTCGGAGCGAACGAAGATAGCGCGCCGGTGCCCGCCACAGGCGGGCATCCGCCAAACCCGAAACCAGCTCACCCGAAGCCCTGCGGCGCATCGCCGGGCACGACGACCCGACATCGATCGGCAACTCAGGCACGGCCGCCAAAGCCGGAAGCAGGCGGCAAGATGCTGACCATAACGTCCGACTCGCGGCCGAGCGTCGCGAGCAACACCGAGCTTGCCGCTGAAAGCGCCTCGGCCGTCTCGAATGCCTCGATCGTGTAGGCGCCACGCGCGAACAACTCGGGGTCATCCGCAAGGCCGGCATAATCGGCTGGCCAGTAGCAGAGGAGGAGCTGCGGCCAGCCGTCAAACGGCGGCGGATAGATTGCAAAGGTGATGCGGGTCCCGACAAGGGCGCTCGGGCGACGATCAAAAAGATCGGGCCGGACGGGCGCATCACGGGGCGCGGCAAGGAAAGCCTCCAGTTCGGCCCGCTCGGCTTCGGTTTCCACCACGATGGGATAATAGCGGCCGAGTGGCAGACTCGGATGCGCATAGCGCGGCGGGACGTCGATCAACACGACGTCCGGCAAGGTCGCCTGTGGCCGCGCATACAGCAGGCGACGGCGCGCGAGATCGTGATCCAGTGCGTACACAGCCAGAAGGATTGCACGTCATCGGGCGTGGTCAAGCCGCCACATGGAGCTGGCAATCGACCAGCGCCTGCAACCCTACTGGCGGACGCTGTTCGTCATCGACGCGACGAGCCGGACAAAGGCAGCATCGCGACCACTGGCTCGTGACGCAAGGTGGCGCCGTTCAATCGAGCCAATTCTCGACCTCAAGGCCCCGGATCCGGCTGAACTCGGCGATATTGGCGGTAACCAGCACAGCCTTGATCGCGTAGGCATGCGCGGCGATCAGCAAGTCATTGGGACCGATCGGCTTCCCCGCTGCTTCCAGTTCAGCTCTGATGCCGCCATATTCCGTATCGGCCGGGATATCGAGTGGCAGGATGTCGAGACCTTCGAGGATTGCCTCGACCTGCGCGAGGAGCCTCGCCGATCCACGCTTGGCGCATCCATAGCGCAGCTCGGCCGCGGTGATGATGCTGATGCAAAGCGAATCATCGCCGAGCGCAGCAATCCTGTCGATAACCGCGCCGCGGGGATTTCGGACCAAATCCGACACGATATTCGTGTCGAGCATGTAGCGCACGCCCTTCACAGGTCGACCGCCTTCGCCGGTAACAGACCCTCATCGATATCGTCGGGAAAGGCATCTTCCGGCCCGAGCGGTTGAAGCCCCCGAAGAATTTCGAGCAGATTCTTGCGCGGTGCCGGCTCGATCACCAGGCGATCCCCCTCGCGATGAATCAGCACTCGCTCGCCCGGCAGCTCGAACTCGACGGGAATTCGCACCGCCTGGCTGCGATTGTTGCGGAAGAGTCGAGCTTCCTTGGCGCTGGTCGGAGAAGCTGGCCTAGGCATGACACGACCTCTTTTGTATATGGCATTGCATATGCCAAATTGCGAAACTGGTCAAGTCGAGTGCCGCGATCGGCGCTGGCGGTTACATGACACGCGCCATGACGCAGTCGGTCGCCGTCGGCAGCATCTCGGTGACGCGGACGGGCTGCAACGGATTGCCAGTCAAAATCACGAACTGATCCCTGCCCGTATACCGGCGCAGCCGCGTGGCGACCGCATAGGCATGTTCGAACGAGGCGAGACGTGCTCGCAGGGGGGAGAAACGCTGCATCGTGATGTCCAGTTCGAGCAGGCAGGCTTCAGCGCGGCCGGATATCCAGCGCGCGATCAATCGCGACCAGTGCTGCTGCAAGATGAGCCTCGGCTTCAGCGGGCTGAATGCCTAGGCCCTTGGCAACGAGCGCAAGCTCAAGTCCGATGACACAATGGAACCGAAAGACGGCTCCGCTAGGTTCGGGCAGCGCTTCGACTGCGGCGCGATAACGCGCCGCTTCCGCTTCATCGTCAATCATGAGCCTGTCCATCTAAATCGGGTCGGCGCGCGGGCGTCTTTGCGATCGAATGAGCAGCGACGCGCGCGGTCGCTGATCGCGCTTTCACCGCGGAACCGGCGTCACGCAGTGGCTCACCAGGTGAAGACAGGAAGATCGGGACATCGCGGCCCGTCGCAGTCCACCAAAACGAAGCCGCAGCCATGCCGCCGACCAAGCGCAAGAATGGCCGGCAATTCCGGCGGAAGCTGCTCAACGCGCCCGAGCCGTGTGGATGGCAGAAACCAGCCGCACTGGGTCACCGAGACCGCCAGGGGCTGATCGACGGGGGGCAACAGCGCCCACTCCGTGAGCAACTTCGCGGTAGCGCAACGGACGTGCATCGTGCCGATCACAATATATCTGCCGATCTGCATGACGAGTTCCTCAACCTGCGAAAACGTGGACGACGAAGCTGACCCGCGCCGCCGCCGACGGCGTCCGCACCAGCCTCAGTTGGCGCGCTCGAGCAGCTTGCGGGCCCTGGATTCGAAATCGAGCCGATCGTCCTGGTGCGCCTTGCCGCGGGCGACTGCCGTGATCCCTTGGACGAAATCATAGAGCGATGCCGGCGGATGACCTTCCTCGGCGAGTACGGTCGAGATCACCTTCGCTGTATCCGACTTAGAAAAGCCGCGGTTGCGCAGGAAGGTCGAACGATCCTCGTCGGTTCGTGCAACAATCCGCTCCCGCGCGGTCTTGATGCCGGCCACGAACTGGGCAGGCGAGGAATCGGCAAACTGCGTCAGCGCGGGCGCAGCTTGCTGCGCGAAGCGATTGGCGGCGAATTTCGAGTGGCGGATGCTGATCTCCTCGAAATTCTCGACACCCCACAAATTGCGGTTCATGCACACCGCGCGAAGGTAGAAGGTCGCAATCCCCAATGTCTTGGAGCCGACCTCCGAGTTCCAGCAATAGAAGCCGCGGAAGTAGAGGTCGGGATCCCCGTTGGGCAGCTTGCCTGCCTCGATCGGGTGGGTGTCATCGACCAGGAACAGAAAGACATCGCGATCAGACGCATAGAGCGTCGTCGTGTCGCGCGACACATCGACGTGAGGGTTGTAGTGCATCGAGCCCCAGTCGAGCACGCCCGGCACCTTCCACCGCGTGTCTCCCGTCCCGTTGCCAGCGATCCGCATCACCGCGGCAACCAGCTCATGATCCCAGATCCGGCCATAGTCCGGACCGGTCACGGCACGCAGCTCGGTGCGGCCATCGCTCGTTTCGAGCAGCTTCACCTGCTCCCCGCGATGAGCGATCAACCCGTGCTGCATGTTGATTCCGGCGAGCGCCGCCGGGAGCGACCGGAGATAGGAGGCCGGCGCGCCGACCAGGCTGCAGAGCTGGCCGAACGACCAATTGGTCGGCGCGACGGGCTGATCGCTTCCGGGCACCATCAGCGTCAGCCGCTCAGGTTCATCGCTGCGCGCCTCGACCCGCACTGCCCGACTCTCGACGATCCGCGTCGTCGCTGCGTCCGCCCTTGCACGCACGCTGTCATAGAGTTCGGTCAGAGAGAGAAACCGCTCATCATCCGGCCGAGCAAACCATTCGGAGGACACACGGCTGATATTCTGGCCGCGGCTGATATCGACGCGATAGGCGCGGGTCGCCGTCTGGGCGGCGGGGACCATCATGTTCATGAGATTTGCTCCTGAAGCTGGCAAGGGCGCGCCGGCCTCACCGACGCAACCTCCTCGCCCCCCTCCCTCCACCGGGTCTGCAGGCTAAATTTCGAAGCTCAGTCGATCGACCGCGCTGCACGGGTCACTGGCCCGCCTAGTCCGTCCCAGCATCGACAATGGCGGACACGATTGCCTCCGCCTTGCTCGGTGGGATGAACAAGCGAGTTTTGTATGCGATGATCTCGATGAAGCAGCCGAGTGACTTGAGCCACTCACGGCGAGCGGCCGGGAAGTCGCGAATTTCGAGCCTCGCATCGTTATTGACGTGAACACGAGTCAACCGCGCCCGCTCGAACCCGGGCAGCGCAACACCGGCACGCGAGCGTGCCGCCTCGACCAACTCCGCCGGGGAAAGTGCGATGGCCATTGCAACGCCAAAGGCGTTGGCGAGCCTTTCGAAGCCCGCGGGCGACACGATGCGACCAAGGATGGTGGCGCCCGAGCGGTCAGCGATCCGCCACACACGCACATCATCGTCCGGAAGGCGGTTCCACACGGGCAGCAGCAGTCCGGTCGCGACATTGATCGTCTCAATCTCGACCCGCGCCGCAATTTCGGCGCACTCGGCCTCCCACAGCCGCCGGAACTCAGCCTCGCCGATCGGATGCCAGTGGCTCTCGGCAAGCCGGGCATCGCGAATGCGTTCGGATGCCGCCGGGCGGATCAGTTGCCACACCGGGATCGAGCGGCCTTCATCGTCAAGGATCGGCCACGAGGCTTGCCGGAGCGCGACGCGTCCGGATCGCTCGTTGCGCAGAAATGCGCCCGGCGCGTCGCCCGCGCCGTCGCGCAACAACTTGTTCAATGGGGTCGGCCGGCGCTGGTGATGCAGCTCGAGACGGCAGAGCTTCGTCTCCGCGCCCGTCACTGGATCGCGCCGCAATATCTGCTCCTCGAGCAGCTCGACCCGCTCGGCCGCAATCGTTTCCACGCCGACATCGAGCGTGCCCGCGTCGCGCGCTTCGTCGATCCGCGCTTCGATGAGCGCGAGATATTCCTCGAAGATCGCATTCTGCGTGCTGATGCGGAGCGCCAGCAGCCGATTGAGCCAGCGCTGGATCGGCGGGAGTGTGTCGAGCATCGCGCCATCCTCGGCGGTCAACTTGAGCCCGGTCATCCGCGTGAACGTGTCCAGTGTCGTACTGGCGAGCTTGCCCCGGAACAGGAGATGATACCATTGGCCGAGCGCATCGCGGGCATAGTCGCTCTCGAGATTGTCGGCGGGGTTGAACAGGTTCTGGCCGCCGGTCTGCCGCTGGCCCCGAGTCAGGGCGCCTAGGCTGTCGAGGCGTCGGGCGATCGTGCTGATGAACCGGCGCTCACCGCGGCAGTCGGTCGTAACCGGTCGAAAGATCGGCGCGCTGGTCTGGTTGGTGCGGTTGGAGCGGCCAAGGCCCTGGATCGCGCTCGATGCCCGCCATCCCGGTTCGAGCAGAAAATGGACGCGCCGGCGATCGGCGGAACCGCAGTTGCGGTCGGCATGATAGCTTCGTCCGGTACCGCCCGCATCCGAGAAGAGCAGGATCTGCTTCCTGCCAGCCATGAAGGCGTCCGCCTCGGCGAGGTTGGACCGCGCGCTGCGGCGCTCGATGCGCTGGCGGCCCGTCGCGTCGGTCAACAGCCGGCGGCTGCGCCCAGTCACCTCGGCTACGGCATCGGCCCCGAAATGGCGAATGATCTCGTCCAGCGCGCATGGGATCGGTGGCATGGCGCACAGCCGCTCGACCAGTTCGTCGCGAGCGCGCAAGGCCTCGTTCGAATGGACCGGGTTGCCGGCGTCATCGACCATCAGCTCTGATCGCGGCTCGCCATCGGTGCCGGTGAAGACGCGCAGCATCCGGGTCGGGAAGGCGCTCATGAGATAGTCGATCATATATTCTTTGCAGTCGCAGTTTATGTCGAGCGTGGCAGCAGGAGGCGCAGGTTTCCTTCGGTTTTCCATGATTTCACTCCAGATAATATGTGGGTCAGGAGAATGTCCGGGGACGGGTCAGGCC
>JAESFO010000309.1_pt1 | contig 72269 bp, 68 predicted proteins | sample 9269421 | NCBI WGS metagenome assembly JAESFO01 (sample SAMN14502839, study PRJNA617101) | algae metagenome | isolation source: Nostoc desertorum CM1-VF14 and co-occurring heterotrophs from rocky... | place: USA: Clark Mountains, San Bernardino, California | collected 2000-06-05 | reverse complement strand
CCAGGATCACGATCTTGAGGTTCTTCCATTCGCCGAACGATTCGGACAGCGGCGCCTTCGAGGTCTTGCCCTCGGCCTTCATCTTCTGGAAGGCCGGCGACTCGCTCAGCGACAGCCGGATCCACACCGAGATGGCGAGCAGCGCGATCGACACCAGGAACGGAATGCGCCAGCCCCAGTCGCTGAACGCCTGTTCGCCGAGCCAGGTGCGCACGCCCAGGATCACGAGCAGGCTCAGGAACAGCCCGAGCGTGGCGGTCGTCTGGATCCACGAGGTGTAGGCGCCGCGCTTGCCGTGCGGCGAGTGCTCGGCCACGTAGGTGGCGGCACCGCCGTACTCGCCGCCGAGCGCCAGGCCCTGCAGCATGCGCAGCGCGATCAGGATCACCGGCGCGGCCACGCCGATGGTGGCGTAGCTCGGCAGCAGGCCGACGATGAAGGTCGACAGGCCCATGATCAGGATCGTGACCAGGAAGGTGTACTTGCGTCCGATCATGTCGCCCAGGCGGCCGAACACGATGGCGCCGAACGGCCGCACCAGGAAGCCCGCGGCGAAGGCCAGCAGCGCGAAGATGAAGGCCGCGCCCGCATCAAGGCCGCTGAAGAACTGCTTCGCAATGATCGCCGCGAGCGAGCCGTAGAGATAGAAGTCGTACCACTCGAACACCGTGCCCAGGGAGGAAGCGAAGATGACCTTCTTTTCCTCCGCGGACATGGGCCGGGGGGCCGGATGCGGCACCCCCTTGGAATCCAGTGTTGCTGCCATTTGCGTCGTCTCCTGTGTAATGCGTACGTTCGACCCCGGTGTTCCGGAACCGTGACGCATTCTTGGAGCCGCGACTGACCCGAGCCTTTCGCGAAACTGAATCGACGCTTACGAATTAGGGTGAAACCCGCGGTATGCGTTTCAGCCTGTAAGAAATCGCGGTTTCTTCAGCCTTTGCTGCTGCGCAGCATGGACGGCCGCTGGTCCGCGTTCGCCCATTGCGCACCGTCGAACCACGCATCGCCCGCGAGGTAGGCGCGCAGCATCGCAAGCCCATCGAAGCCCCAGAACAGCTTTCCGTCGACCACGCAGGCCGGCGTGCCGAACACCCCGCACTGGATCGCCTCGTCGGTGTTGCGCTTGAGCAGCGCCTTGTTCTCGTCGCCGTTCGCGTCGCGCAGCGGCGTGCCGAGCTGTGCCGCCACCGCGGCGAGGCGCGCGGGATCGGCGGCTTCCTCGCCGCCGCGCCAGACGTGGCGAAACAGCGTCTCGGCCGCGAGCCGGCTGATGCTGCCGTCGCTCGACGTCGCCAGCGCCAGCCGCAGGTGCGCGAGCGGGTTGTACGGGTGCGACGCCGGCATCTCGATCGGGATGCCGTTCGCATGGCCGAGCCAGAGCACGTGGCGGTAGGTCCAGGCGCGCTTGGCCGGGATCTCGGCCGGCCCCATCTGGCCATGGTGCTTGAGGATCGCGCCAAGCAATACCGGCTTGTAGGCCACGCTGTAGCTCAGGCCTTCGAGCGCCTGCGGCAGGTGCTCGAACGCGAGGTGCGCGTAGGGCGAGATGAAGTCGAGATAGAAATCGATGTGCTTCATGCGTCGTTGTCTCCAGCAGGGTCGGGTGCGCGCCAGATGCCGGCGCGCGCCCGCCACTCTATCGCGTGCCACACGCCGCGCCGGCCGTCGTCGTCCATGCGGCTCCAGCCCGCGATCTCGGCGATGGTGCGCAGGCACCCTTCGCACAGGCCGCTCAGGCGGTCCATGCGGCAGACCGAGGTGCACGGCGACGGCGTGGCGTCCGCCGATTGCTGCACCGCCGCCGCACGCTCGGCCAGCGTTTGCGCCGCGTCGAGGTTCACGCCGTCACACGACGTCCGCCACGGGCGCGCCGCCGGTGAGCTTCTCGAGGTCGTGCGGCCGCAGCTCGAACACCGCATGCGGATGGCCTGCCGCGGCCCAGATCTCGTCGAAGCGGAACAGCTCGCGGTCGATCAGCACCACCGGTTTCGTGGCATGCGCCACCGGCGACACGCCGCCGATGGTGAAGCCCGTGCGGGCCTTGACGAATTCGGCGTCGGCGCGACCGGTCTTGCCGATCAGCGCATCGACCTTCTTCTCGTCCACGCGCTTGTCGCCCGAGGTGATGACCAGCACCGCCGCGTCGTCGCTCTTGCGGCGGAAGATGATGCTCTTGGCGATCTGCCCGACTGCGATGCCGAGCGCATCGGCGGCCTGCTGCGCGGTGCGGCAGGCGTCGTCGAGCATGCGCGGCGCGTGCGGATGGCCGGCATCCTGCAGGGTGCGCGCCACGCGCTGCACGGATTCGGGGAGGGAATGGAGTTCAGCGCCGCACATCGTGTTTCAACAACGGAAGTGAAAAGACGATGCCGATTGTCGGCCATGCGGCCGGGCCGCGATGCTGCGGCGCCGGGCCTACGCCGCCAGCACCTGCGCGAAGGCCTTCACGGCCCGCGCGATCGCCGCATCGTCGATGTGGCGATGGGTCACGCAGCGCAGCTTGCGCGAACCCCACGGGCGCACCTGCAGGCCCGCAGCACCCAGTGCCGCGACCCAATCGGCGCTGTTGCGGCCGCTGGCCGAGACATCGACCAGCACGATGTTGGTCGTCGGCTGCGAAACCTCGAGCGCCGATCCGAGCCCACGCAGATCAACGCTCAGGCGCCGCGCACGTGCGTGGTCTTCGCCGAGGCGTTGGCCCATGGTCTGCAGCGCCTCCAGGCCGAAGGCCGCCAGCACGCCGATCTGGCGCTGCGTGCCGCCGAGCATGCGCCGCAGCGTGCGCGCGCGCTCGACCAGCGCGCGGTCGCCGACCAGCACCGCGCCGGCCGGCGCACTCAATCCCTTCGACAGGCACAGCGACACGCTGTCGACATGCGCGGCCAGCCGCGCCACCGGCTGCTGCAGCGCCACCGCGGCGTTGTACAGGCGGGCGCCGTCGAGGTGCACCGCGGCCCCATGGCGCCGGGCCAGTTCCTGCACCTGCGCCATGTGCGCGAGCGGCAGCACCGTGCCGCCGGCGTTGTTGTGCGAGGTTTCCATGGCGACCAGCGAGGTGCGCAGGCGGTGGCCGCTGGCCGCGAGGTTGTCCTCGAGCTGGTTCGGGTCCATGGCCCCGTCGCTGCCGGGAATGCCGACATAGAAGGCCCCCGTCAAGGTGGCGCTGCCGCGCTCGGCCGTGATCATGTGGGCGCTGGCCTCCGTCACCACCTGCCCGTGCCGCGGCACCTGGGCCAGCACCGCGAGCAGGTTGCCCATGGTGCAGGTCGGCACGAACAGCCCGGCCTCCTTGCCGAGTTCGGCAGCGGCAAAGGCCTCGAGCTCGGCGGCCGTGGGGTCGCCGTCGAGGCCGTCGTCGCCCAGCGCGGCGCCGCGCGCGCGCTCGAACATCGCGTCGGTGGGGCGGGTGACGGTGTCGCTGCGCAGGTCGACCGCGTCCGCGGCTTCGAGAAAAGGAAGGGTCTGGGTGTTCATCGGATGACGGCCTTGCGTTGTTCGAGCAGGCGCACGACCTGCGAGGCGGTGCCGCAGATCACCATGTAGACGAATGCGACGAAGAGGTACATCTCCACCAGCCGACCGTCGCGCTGGCCGACCTTGGCGGCGGCACCGAGAAAGTCGGTCAGCGACAGCACGTAGACCAGCGAGGTGTCCTGGAACAGGATGATCAGCCGCGTGACCAGCGCCGGCATCATGTTGCGCACAGCCTGCGGCAGCACGATGTGGCGCAGGCTCTGCCAGGGCGTGAGCCCCAGCGCCTGCGCAGCGGAAGACTGGCCGCGCGCGATCGACTGGATGCCGGCGCGCATGATCTCGCAGAAGTAGGCGGCCTCGAACAGCGTGAAGGTGATCACCGCCGACTTGAACGCCCCCACCGCCACCGGCCGCGAGGCGCCGGTGATCCACGCGCCCAGGTAGGGCATGAGGAAGTAGAACCAGAAGATCACCAGCAGCAGCGGGACCGAGCGCAGCGTGTTGACGTAGATGCCCGCCGGCCAGGCAATGAGGCGGCGCGGCGACAGCCGCGCGATCGCCAGCAGGGTGCCGAGCGCCAGCCCCATCACGGCCGAGAGGCCGGCCAACGTGAGCGAGAAGCGCATGCCCTCGGCGAACAGGTAAGGCGCGGCGTCGGCAATGACCGACCAGTCGAATGAATAAGCCATGGTCGTTCAGGCCTTGCGGTCGCCCGCGCCGATCAGCCCCGGCACCGCGAGCCGGCGCTCCACGCTGCGCATGCCGAGCACCACCACGCCGTTGATCGCCAGATAGCCCGCCGTGGCGGCGCTGAAGGCTTCGAAGATGTGGAAGGTGTATTCCTGCATCGAGCGCGCCTGGCCGGTGAGCTCGAGCAGGCCGATGGTCAGGGCCACCGACGAATACTTGATGATGCCGGTGAACTCCGAGGTCAGCGGCGGGATCACGATGCGCATCGCCTGCGGCACGATGATGTGGCGGTAGCGCTGGAACTGGGTCAGCCCCATCGCCGTGGCGGCGTGGAACTGGCCGCGCGGCAGCGACTGGATGCCCGATCGCACCTGCTCGGCCACGCGCGCCGAGCCGTAGAAGGTCAGGCAGCCCAGGGCCGGCAGAAACTGGCCCCAGGGTTGTGGCATCTGCTTCATTGCGTCGCCCCAGGCCTTGGGCAGCAGCTCGGGCAGCACGAAGTACCAGAGGAACATCTGCACCAGCAAGGGCACGCTGCGAAAGACCTCGACATAGGTCGCCACCGCGAGCGCCCAGCCGCGCCCGCTGGCCGTGCGCATCACGCCCAGCAGGCTGCCGCCGAGCAGCGCCAGCACCCAGGCCGACAGCGCGAGGGCCAGCGTCCAGCCCACGCCGATCAGCAGCATTTCCCAATAAGGGGTCACGCCGTCGAGCGATATCTCCTGGAAGACCGACCAGCTCCAGTCGTAGTTCATGCGCGTCTCGCGGTGCCCGAAGCTGTGTTACTCGTAGGCCTTCGGGTCGCCCGAATCCGTGGGCTTGGCCAGCGCCCGCTTGAGCGCGTCGCTCATCGGGAAGCGCAGGTTGATCTGCTTGGGCGGGATCGGCGCGTTGAAGTACTTCTCGTAGAGCTTGGCGACGGTGCCGTCCTTGATCAGCGCGACCACCGCGTCGTCGACCACCTTCTTGAAGGCGGGGTCGTCCTTCGGCTCGACGATGCCGTAGGGCGCGAGTTCGAGGCCGCGCGTGCCGACCACGAAGTCGTCCGGGTTGCGCGCCGAGGCCACCGCGCCATAGGCCAGCCCGTCGTCGCTGATGGAGCCGGCGGCGCGCCCGGTTTCCACCATCAGGAAGCCTTCGGCCGTGTTCTTGGCGGGCGCCACCGTGATGCCCAGCTTCTCGCGCGCATTGATCTGCGAGATCAGCTTGAAGGTCTGGCCGCCGGCCTGCGCCGCAATGGTCTTGCCGGCAAACGAGGCCGGCTTGTTCACGTCCACGCCCGCATCCTTGCGCGCGACCAGCACCACTTGCGCGACGAAGGTCGTCGGTGCGAACGAGACCAGCTTGTGCCGCTCGGGCTTGTTGGTGGTGTTGCCGCACTCCAGGTCGATCGTGCCGTTGGCCAGCAGCGGCAGGCGCGTGGCCGAGGTGGTCGGGTTGTAGCGCACCTGCAGCGTGTCGAGCTTGAGTGCCTTCTGCACCGAGCGCGCCACGTGCTCGCAGATCTCGACCATGTAGCCGACCGGCTTCTGGTCGCCGTCGAGGTAGGCAAAGGGCACCGAGGTTTCGGGGTGCCCCAGCACGATGGTGCCGGTTTCGCGGATCTTCTCGAGGCGGCCGGCCTGGGCCTGTGCGGCGACCAGCAAGGTGGCGCCGAGGACGATCATTGGTCCGAGTTTCATGTCTGTCTCCCCTTCAGTTTGGTATGCCGGGTGAGCCGCTTGCCGCGACTCGCCTGGTGCTGGCCGCAGCGTGCGAAGGTTCGCAGCACGCGGTATGCAACGAAAGTATGCTCGGTCTGCGCCGTGGCGGCCAATGCCGCTTCACCAGCCTTCCATACGGATCTGATATGACAAATCGCATGGCCTTGCGCCACATCGAAGCCTTCAACAGCGTGATCCGCATGGGCACCATGACCGGCGCCGCGGTCGCGCTGCACACCTCGCAGCCACAGATCAGCCGGCTCATCGGCCAATTGGAGGCGATCGTCCAGTTCAAGCTGTTCGAGCGCAACGGCAGCCGGCTGAAGCCGACGCTCGAGGGCTTGCGCTTTCACAACGAGGTGCGCAAGACCTTCGACGGCCTGACCACGCTCGAAGCGGCGGCCACCAACATCCGCGCCTTCGGCACGCAGCGCCTCAGCGTCGCCGCGATGCCGCGGCTGGCGGGCGGGCCGATGGCCCGCGCGGTGGCCAGCTTCAAGCTCGCGCATCCGCGCGTGCTGGTGGCCATTCATTCAGGCGATGCGCAGGCGGTTCACCGCTGGGTGCATTCGGGCTTCTGCGATGCCGGCCTGGCGATGCTGTACGACGAAGAGGCCGATGCGCAGGACCTGCAGGTGGAGGTCTTGCACCGCGCGAACTTCGTGGTCGTGCTGCCGCCAGGCCATCCGCTGACGCAGCGTCGGGTGGTGCACGCGCGCGACCTCGACGGCCATTCGCTTGTCGCTGCCGCGCAGGGCAGCAGCCTGCGCCAGCGCTGCGACCGCCTGCTGGCCGAGGCCGGCGCCAGTTGCACCATCACGGCCGAGGCCAACCTGGGTTCGACGGTTTGCGCGCTGGTCGCGGCGGGCATCGGTATCGGGCTCATCAACCCGCTCGCCGCGCAGGACGAACTGCGCGATGCACGGCTCGAAATGCGGCCGTTCCTGCCGGAAACCTCGATGTCGGTGGCGCTGCTGTACCCCACGCAAGTGGAGCAGCACCGGCTGGTGCAGACCTTCGCGGGCTCGGCGCGCGGCGCCTTGCTTCGCGAGTTTTCGGGGCTGCCGGGCCAGGCCGGCGCCCCGCCCGCGATCAGGCGCTGAGCGCCCGCTGCGGCCTCAGAAGCTGTGAATGAACTGGACGTGTCCGAGCAGGTCGTCCAGGCGCGTCCGATCGAGGCGCAAAGCGCAGTCGTAGCTCGCGCTACGGCGAGCATTTGCAACGACGAGCGGGCGCGTCTGGGCGGGCTGAGCGGGCATGGCCGGTTCGTTCACAGCTTCTCAGGCTGCCGCCGGCGCCTTGGCTGGCGAGGCGGCGGCCGCGATGCTCGACAGCGCGATCATCGAAACACCATTCGATATCAGCTCGATCCCGAGCAGCAGGCCCAGGATGGTGGCGGCCGATTGCGGGAAGTTGGCGAGGATCATCACCCCCAGCACGAGCGACAGCAGGCCGCTGAGCATCACCATCCAGAAAGAGCGCCCGCGCCCCATCGAGAACGCCATGACGGCTTTCATCACGCCGGCCGTGAGGAACAGCACGCCGACGGTGAGCGTCAGCGACAGGATGCCCTGCATCGGCTGCGCCAGCAGCGAAATGCCCAGCAACGTGAATGCGACGCCGGCAATGATGGCCCAGGTGCGCCCACGCCAGCCGGTCTGCTGGAAGACCGCAAAGATCTGCAGGATGCCGAGGAAAAGAAAGGCCCAGCCGGCGAGCCGCTCGGCCGTCAGCGTCGCCGCCATCGGGTTGGCCAGTGCCACCACGCCCGCCGCGATGGACAGTGCGCCCAAAAGAATCCAGATGATGCGTCGCGTCATGAAATTGCACTCCCTTTGTTGTGGAGCACAGTATGACCCGCAGAGACATTCAACTATGTGTCCGAATCACCCCGCCCGCTTCGTCCGGATCGCCTTCGACGCCCGCGAGTTCGGCTCGCGCCCGAGCGCCTCGCTGATGTACACGCCCGCGTCGATCAACCGGTCGAGGTCGATGCCGGTCTCGATGTCCATGCCGTGCAGCATGTAGACCACGTCCTCGGTTGCGACGTTGCCGGTCGCGCCCTTGGCATAGGGGCAGCCGCCCAGCCCGGCCGAGGACGACTGGAAGTTCCAGATGCCCAGTTCCAGCGAGGCCAGCGTATTGACCAGCGCCTGGCCGTAGGTGTCGTGGAAGTGGCCCGAGATGTGGTCCACGCCGAAATGCGCCAGCGTGGCCTCGATGGCGGCCTGCACCTTGCGCGGCGTGCCCACGCCGATGGTGTCGGCCACGTCGACGCGCTGCACGCCGATGCCCTTCATCAGCCCGGCCAGCATGCCCACGCGCTCGGGTGCGATGTCGCCTTCATACGGACAGCCCACGGTGCACGACATGGCGCCGCGCACGCCGATGCCCTTCTCGCGCGCCGCGGCCACCACGGGCGCGAAGCGCTCGATGCTCTCCGCGATCGAGCAGTTGATGTTCTTCTGGCTGAAAGCCTCGCTCGCGGCACCGAACACCACGATCTCGTCGGGCCACTCTTCGCGCGGCGCGGCGATGGCGGCCTCGAAGCCCTTCATGTTCGGCGTGAGCACCGAATAGCGCACGCCGGGCCTGCGCCGGATGCCGTGCATGACCTGGGCGTTGTCGCCCATCTGCGGCACCCACTTGGGCGACACGAAGCTGGTGACCTCGATCTCCGTCAGGCCGGCATCCTGCAGCCGGTGCACGAGGCCGATCTTGACCTCGGCGGCGACGGGCTGCTTCTCGTTCTGCAGGCCGTCGCGCGGGCCGACGTCGATGAGCTGGACCTTGGCGGGGAGTTTCATGGCGTGTCTCCGGGGAAGAAAAAACCGTCCGGCGATTGTCGGCCAGCCATGCCGTGCATGCTGCGCCAGGGGTTGCAATGCGCGCCAGCGGGGTTGCGGATCGCGCCAGTTCGCCCCAGAGGCGCGCATTGATCAGTACGACTTGGGCAGCCCCAGCGCCTTTTCGGCGATGAAGTTCAGGATCATCTGCGGGCTCACGGGCGCGATGCGCGGGATGTAGCTCTCGCGCAGCAGGCGCTCGACGTGGTATTCCTTCGCGTAGCCCATGCCGCCGAGCGTGAGCACCGCGTTCTGGCAGGCATCGTGCGCGGCCTCGGCCGCAAGGTACTTGGCGGCATTGGCTTCCACGCCGCAGGGCGCGCCCGCGTCGTACAGCGTGGCGGCCTTGAGCATCATGAGGTCGGCCGCCTCGAGGTTGGCCCAGGCGCGCGCGAGCGGATGCGCCACGCCCTGGTTCTGGCCGATCGGCCGGCCGAACACCACGCGCTCCTGCGCGTACTGCGCGGCGATGCGCAGCGCCGCGCGGCCGATGCCGATGGCCTCGGCGGCGATCAGGATGCGCTCGGGGTTGAGCCCGTGCAGGATGTACTCGAAGCCGCGCCCTTCCTCGCCGATGCGGTCTTCCTCGGGCACCTCGAGCCCGTCGATGAAGAGCATGTTGGAGTCGACCGCGGCGCGGCCGAGCTTGTGGATCTCGCGCACCTCGACCTTGCTGCGGTCGAGCGCGGTGTAGAAGAGCGTGAGCCCCTGCGTGGGCTTCTTCACCTGGTCGAGCGGCGTGGTGCGCGTGAGGATCAGCATCCGGTCGGCCACCTGCGCGGTCGAGATCCATATCTTGCGGCCGTGCAGCAGGTAGCCGCCGCCGGCCTGGCGCACGGCCTGCGTCTTGAGGCGCGTGGTGTCGAGCCCCGCGTCGGGTTCGGTCACGGCGAAGCAGGCTTTCTCGGTGCCCGCGATCAGCGGCGGCAGGAAGCGCTGGCGCTGCGCGTCGCTGCCGAACACCACCACCGGGTTGAGCCCGAAGATGTTCATGTGCACCGCCGAGGCGCCCGACATGCCCGCGCCCGAGGCGCTGACGGCGCGCATCATGAGCGCGGCCTCGGTGATGCCGAGCCCCGCGCCGCCCTGGGCCTCGGGCATCGCAATGCCGAGCCAGCCGCTCTCGGCTACGGCGCGGTGGAATTCATGCGGAAACGCGGCGCGCTCGTCGTGGTCGCGCCAGTACTCGATCGGGAAGTCTTCGCACAGCCGTTCGATGGCCGCGACCAGCGAATGCTGGTCTTCGTTCAGGGAGAAATTCATTCGCCTTCCTTCTCTGGTGGATCGGGCTGCAGCGTGACGCCGCGCGCACGCATCGCATGGATGGCCGCGTCGTCATAGCCGGCTTCGCGCAGCAGCTCGACGCTGTGCTCGCCGATGCGCGGCGCGGGGCGGTGCAGGGCCGCGGGCGTGGCGCTGTAGCGCCCCACCGGCGCCACGGTGCGGATGCGGCCTTCGGTGGGATGGTCGACCTCGGGAAAGAAGCCGACCGCACGCAGGTGCGGATCGTCGAGCAGGCTCTCGGTGGTGTGCAGCCGCGCCACGGGAATGTCGGCCGCTTCGAGCAGCGCGAACCATTCGTCGCTGCTGCGCGCGGCCATCACCTCGGCCACGAAGGCGTAGACCTCGGCGATGTGCGCGGCGCGCGCGGTATGGCTGCCGAACATGGGCGAGTGGCGCAGCTCGGGCCGGCCGATCACGTCGAAGAAGGCCTGCCAGTGCTTGTCGTTGTAGATCAGCACGCTCAGGTGGCCGTCGGCCGTGGCGTACGGCTTGCGGTGCGGCGCGAGCAGCCGCGCATAGCCCGCGGGGCCGAGCGGCGGCTCGAAGCTCTGGCCACCGAGGTGGTCGCCCATGACGAACTGCGAGAGCGCCTCGAACATCGGCACTTCGACCGCCTGGCCCTGGCCGGTGCGCTGCGCATGCAGCACCGCCGCGAGCAGCGCGATGGCGGCCTGCAGCCCGACCGCGCGATCGGCCAGCGTGACCGGCGCATAGCGCGGTTCGCCGCCGCTTTGCTGCGCGAACAGCGAGGCCACGCCGGCCGCGCCCTGGATCAGGTCGTCGTAGGCGGGCTTGCCGGCATAGGGGCCCTGCTCGCCATAGCCGAACGCGCCCAGATACACGATCTTCGGGTTGACTGCCGCGACCGCCTCGTAGCCGAGCCCGAGCCGCGCCATCGCCTGCGGCCGCGTGTTGTAGATCAGCGCATCGCAGCCGGCCGCGAGCCGCAGGCAGGCCTCGCGGCCTTCGGGCTGCTTGAGGTCGAGCACGATCGAGCGCTTGTTGCGGTTCAGGTGCAGCGCGAGCGCGCCCATGCCCGCATGGCGCATCGGCCCGACGGCGCGCAGGTTGTCGCCCGCGGGCGGCTCGACCTTCACGACGTCGGCACCGAGATCGCCGAGCGTCTGGGTGGCGTAGGGGCCCATCACCACGGCCGTGAGGTCGAGGATGCGGATGCCCTGGAGCGGTCCGGTGGTGTTCATGTCTTCGTGTTGGCTCCTTCCTCCATTGGGGGAAGGTTGGGATGGGGGCTGGCAGGGCGTGCGATGGAAGCGCCGCTGGCCCCCACCCCTGCCCTCCCCCAGCGGGGGAGGGAGAAAGTCAGTTCAGCGCTCATTCGGGCTTGATCCCCGCGGCCTGGATCAGCTTCTTCCACTTGCCCAGTTCCGCCACCGTGAACGCGCCGAGTTCTTCGGGCGTGCTGCCGAAGGCATCGAAGCCCAGCTTGGTCACGCGTTCCCGGAACACCGGGCCGTTGGCCATGTCGGCGAGCGCCTTGTTGAGCTTCTGCACGATGTCCTTCGGCGTTCCCGCGGGCGCGAACACGCCGTTCCACGAGGTGATGTCGAAGCCCTTGAGCTCGGGCGTGTCGGCCAGCGGCGGCAGTTCGGGAAAGAGCTGGGTGCGCTCCTGCGTGGTGACCGCGATCGCGCGCATGCGGCCGGCCTTGACCGTCGCGAGCCCCGCAGCGAGGTCGACCACCATCATCGACACCTGCCCGCCGATCACGTCGGCAATGGCGGGTGGCGTGCTCTTGTAGGGCACATGGAGCATCGGCACGCCGCTCATGCGCGACAGCGTGGCGCCGCTCACGATGCCGGTGCTGTTGCCGCTCGCATAAGTGAGCTTGCCGGGATTCGCGCGGCCCCAGGCCAGCAGCTCGGCCACGCTCTTCACGGGCAGCTCGTTGTTGACCACCAGCATGAACGGCAGGTTGCCCATGCGGCTCACCGGCGCGAAATCCTTGACGGGGTCGTAGGGCAGCGACTTCATCAGGCTCGGGTTGGCCGAATGCGTGGTGTTGGTGGTCATGAACAGCGTGTAGCCGTCGGGCGGCGCCTTGGCCACGTACTCGGCCGCGATCACGCCGCTGGCGCCGGCCTTGTTGTCGACGATGACCGAGCCCTTGAGCGCCTCGCCGAGCATCTGCGCGGTGATGCGCGCCACCGCATCGGTGCCGCTGCCGGCCGCGAAGGGCACGACCAGCTTGATCGGCTGCTTCGGATAACCGTCCTGCGCAAGCGCCCAGGGCGCCACGCCCGCAAGGCCCGCGGCGGCGCCGATGGCGATGAAGCGGCGGCGGTTGGCCACCGCGACCGTCCGCTGGGATGCTGTCGCGTTGTTCTTCGTCTGCATGGGTTTGTCTCCGGTTGAGGTTTTTTTCAGGGCCGGATCACGCGCTCCGGCGATTCTTCGTACGGCGGGCTGTAGATCACCAGCACGCGCGCGGGCTCGTCGCTCACCACCGTGAAGGTGTGCATCGCATCGGCCGGGAAGAAGCAGCAGTCGCCCGGCTTGAGTTCCTGCCGCTGGCCGTCGACCTCGGCAACGGCACGGCCTTCGAGCATGTAGCAGACCTGCTCGATGCCCGGGTGCGCATGCGGCAGCGCGCCCTTGCCCTTCTGGATGTGGCCGACCAGCACCTCGAGCTGCTTCGCGCCCACGGTCTCGGGGCCGATCAGCCGCTTGTTGAGCGTGCCGACGTGGTTGGCCGGGTGATAGCCGGCGATCTCCTGTTCTTGCACGAAATAGCGGGGCGTGGGCTGGGTCATCGGGGGCTTTCGGTCTGGAGCGGGGGCTGGGTCTGAGGCTGGGGTTCGAGCGACAGGCAGGCGGCGCGCAGCATCGCGGCGATCTCCTCGATGCGCGGCTCGACGCGGTAACGCGGGCCGGCGACCGAGATCGCATAGGCCTCGCCGCCCAGACGAAGCGGCCATGCGAGGCCGGCCAGGTCGGGGATGCTTTCGCCGAGGTTGCCGAACCAGCCGCGCGCAGCGCCGCGCACGAGCTCCTGCTCGACGGCGTCCGGCGTGGTGAGCGTGGCCTCGGTGAGCGGCGCCAGCGGACTCTGCGCCAGCAATGCACGGCGCGCCTCGGGCGCCAGGGTGGACAGCAGCGCGCGCCCCATCGAGTTGGCATAGGCCGGCCGCGTCTCGCCCGACTCGGCGCTGTAGCGGATGCGCTGCGGCGCGCTCAGCACCTCGAGGTAGATCACGGTGCCGGGCTCGCGGAACTTGCCGAGCAGCACGGTCTCGCGCGCGCTGTCGCGCAGTTCCTCGAGCGTGGCGCGCACCCGGTCGAGCACCGGATCGTGCGCCGCGATCACCTGCGCCATCGCGAGCAGCCGGCCGGTCGGGTAATAGCCCTGGCGGCGGCCGGTCTCGTACATGTAGCCCTGCGCCTCGAGCGTGCGGATCAGGCCGAGGCAGCTCGACACGGGCATCTCGAGCAGGCGCGCCATTTCCGACAGCGCGAGCGGCTGCTTCTCGCGCGCAAAGAGCTCGACGATCTCGATCACGCGGAAGGCGGTCTTCACAGTCATGAAAAGATTTTCACATACATGAAGAAGACGGTGCCCTGGGGATTGCCCTGCCCCGCCGCGACGCTACCCGGCCGTGCCGGGTGACGCTCAGTACCCGCGTGCCGGGTCGACCACGCCCGTGATCGGCTGGCCCTGCTCCATCGCGCGGATCTTGCCGGCGATCTGCGCGATCGATTCCTCGCGCAGCGTGCGCGCCGAGCCGTGCGGCGTCACGGTGATCTTGGGATGGCGCCAGAACGGATGCTCGGCGGGCAGCGGCTCGACCTGGAACACGTCGAGCGTGGCGCCCGCGAGTTTGCCGCTGTCCAGCAAGGGGATCAGGTCGTCCTCGACCAGGTGGGCGCCGCGCGCGATGCTGATCAAATAGCCGCCCGGCAGGAGCCGGCCGAGCGTGTCGCGGTTCAGGATGCCGCGCGTGGCCTCGGTCAGCGGCAGCAGGTTGACCAGTACGCGCGTGGACGCGAGGAACTCGTCGAACTGCGCTTCGCCGCTGAACACCTTCACGCCCTCGATCGACTTGGGCGAGCGGCTCCAGCCGAGCACCGGAAACTCGAAATGCGCGACCGCCTTCGCCACGCGCTCCCCGAGCACGCCGAGGCCCATGATGCCGACCGGAAAGTCGCGCCGCAGCTTGGGCTTGCGGTAGCTCCACTTGCCCTCGCGCGCATCGGCTTCGTAGACGTCGAACTCGCGGAAGTGGCGGATCAGCGTGTGGCAGACGTACTCGGCCATCTGCACCGACATGCCCGCATCGTCGAGCCGCACGATGCGCGTCTGTGCGGGCACCTCGAGCTTGAGCAGCGCATCGACGCCGGCGCCGATGTTGAACAGGCCACGCAGCTGCGGCTGCTCGTCGAGCAGTTGCTGAGGCGGCGCCCAGACCACGGCATGGTCGGCCTGCGGTGCGCCGGGTTTCCAGGCTTCGATCTGCGCGCCGGGCAGTTCGGCGCGCAGGCCTTCGATCCAGGGTTCGGGACGGTTGTCGGTGAGGGAAACGATGATTTTCATGCCACGGATCTTAGTGAGGGCGCTGACGCGACGGGGGCGGTTGGCTATGCTCGGCGCAACATCCACAAGGAGACGGCCATGATCAAAGTCAGCGTGATGTACCCCTACACCGAAGGCGCACGGTTCGACCACGCCTACTACCGCGACAAGCACATGCCGCTGTTGAAAGCGCGCATGGGCGACGCCTGCCTCTCGTACACCATCGACAAGGGCCTCGGCGGCGGCGCGCCGGGCTCGCCGCCGGCCTACGTCGGCATGTGCCACGTGTTCTGCGAATCGGCCGAGGCGTTCCAGGCGGCGTTCGGCCCGCACGCCAAGGAGATCCGGGCCGACATCCAGAACTACACCGACATCGCACCCGTGATGCAGGTCAGCGAAGTCGTGGTCGGCTGAGTCAGTTCGAGCTCGACCGCGCGCGGCGGCTGCGGCGGCGCCACAGCACGCGCGCGAGCCACGCCAGCGGCAGCACCACGATCACCAGCCAGGGCAGCACCGCCGCCACGAAGGTGATCAGCGCGCCGACGCTTTCGGCCAGCACCGCGCCCGCATTGCGCAGCGCTTCCTTCATCGGGCTGTAGCCGTCGCCGCCGCCCGCCACCAGCACGCGCTTGGGCGTGAACTGGATCTGGATGTGCTGCTTGCTGGTCTGCTGCGCCAGCACCTTGCGCTGCGTGGCGATCGCGTCGAGCTCGGCCTGCGTGTCCGACAACGTGCGCTGGATCGCGAGCAGGTCGGCCATGGTGCGCTTGGTGACGGTGTCGCCGAGCATCGCGCGCAGGCCGTCGCGGAACTCGGTGCGGTTCTTGATGCGGGCCTCGACGTCGATCACCTCGGCCGTCTTGTCCTCGCTGGTCGTGGTGTGCGAAACCACGCTTGCCAAGCCGGCAAGCCCGCCCAGCAGCTTGTCGACCTCGGCCGGCGCAACGCGCACTTCGAGCATCGCGCTGCCGGGCTGGCGCGGCGTTTCGCGCAGCAGCGAGGCCGAGAGCAGCTCGCACTGCAGCGTGCCGCAAAGGTCGCGCATCTTTTCCCAGGCCGCGGCGAGTTCTTCGGCCGGCACCTCGACGACGAGTTCCTGTCGCACCGCGAGGAAGCGCTGCAGCGGTGCCTCCTGCTGCAGGTCCGACGATGCGCCGGATTCCGCGGCGGCCTGCATGCGCTGTGCCTTCATCGCCATGCCGCCGGCCGGCGCCGGGGCCATGGCCGGCGGCGGCGCCGGCTCGTTGCTGCTGCGGCCGTTGGCCGTTTCGCGGCCGCAGCCTGCCAGCGACAGCGCGGCGGCCAGTGCAAGCCACACGCCGCCCGTGCGGAGGCGGTCGGCAAGAAGGCGGGGCGAGCCCGAAGGCAGGCGAGAGGCGGTCATGGCGTTCCTTCTGTGATGACGACGACCTCGGCTGATACGCGCCGGCGCCTGCAACGGGGTCAATCTTTTTATTCAGGCCGCCGCCGCAGCCGCCATCCGCAACAGTTCGTCGCCCTCACCCACCTGCTCGCCCGGTGCGAACAACAGTTCCTCGACCGTGCCGTCGGCCGGCGCGGCGATGGTGTGCTCCATCTTCATGGCTTCCATCACCGCCAGCGGCTGGCCCCGGCTGACCTTGTCGCCGGCCTTGACCGCGAACGACACGACCTTGCCGGGCATCGGCGCGGTGAGCCGGCCGCCTTCGGCCTGCGTGTCGCCGGCATGCGCAAGGCGATCGATGGCGGTGATCCGGGTGGCGCCCTTGGCCGCGAAGACATGCGCGGTCGCGTCGTCGAGGTAGACGTCCACCGTCTGCCGGTTGCCTGCGAAATCGAGCTCGAATTCGCCCGACGGGAAACGCCCCACCGTCAACGGGCCCGCGACACCGCCCGCCTCGAGCCAGAGGCTGCCGTCGTGCCGGAACGTGAGCAAGGCGGTTTGCGCCTCGCCGCGGAATTCGACGTCGAAGCGGCGTGTGTAGGCGCCGAGTGCACGCCAGCCGTCGCGGCGCGCGAACGGATCGGCGGCGCCGGCCGCGGCGGCCTCGGCCACCAGCGTGCGCGTGACCGCCGCGGCCGCCGCGAGCGGCAGGCCCAGCGGTTCGCGGTCGAACAGCACGGCGCGCTCGCGCTCGATCAGCGCGGTGTCGAGGTTGGCCTTGGCGAACGAATCTGTCGCGAGCACGCCGCGCAGGAACTGCACGTTGGTCGCGACGCCGACGATGTGCACCTGCCCGAGTGCAGCGTCGAGCCGCGCGAGCGCCTCGTCGCGCGTGGCGCCGTGCACGATCAGCTTGGCGATCATCGAGTCGTAGTACGGCGAGATCTCGCCGCCCTCACGCACGCCGTCGTCGATGCGCACGCGGCTGCGCTGGAACGCCGTGGCCTGCGGCTTGCGGTACACGCGCAAGGTGCCGGTCGCAGGCAGGAAGTTGTTGTCGGGGTTCTCGGCGCAGATGCGGGCCTCGATCGCGTGGCCGTGGATCTGCAGCTCGGCCTGCTGCGCGGGCAGCAGTTCGCCCGACGCCACGCGCAATTGCCATTCGACGAGATCGAGGCCGGTGATGGCTTCGGTCACGGGATGCTCCACCTGCAGCCGGGTGTTCATCTCCATGAAGAAGAAGCTCATTGCGCCGCCCTCGCGCTGCTCGACGATGAACTCCACCGTGCCCGCGCCCACGTAGTTCACCGCGCGCGCCGCGGCGACGGCGGCCTCGCCCATCTGCTTGCGCATCGCCTCGGTCATGCCGGGCGCGGGCGCTTCCTCGAGCACCTTCTGGTGGCGCCGCTGCACCGAGCAGTCGCGCTCGAACAGGTAGACATAGTTGCCGTGCGCGTCACCGAACACCTGGATCTCGATGTGGCGCGGGCGTTGCACGTATTTCTCGATCAGCACCGCATCGTCGCCGAAGCTGTTGATCGCCTCGCGCTTGCACGAGGCGAGCGCGGCCTCGAAGTCGGCCGCCTTGTCGACCGCGCGCATGCCCTTGCCGCCGCCGCCCGCGCTGGCCTTGATGAGCACCGGGTAGCCGATGCGGTCGGCTTCGCGCTGCAGCAGCGCCGGGTCCTGGTCGTGGCCGTGGTAGCCGGGCACCAGCGGCACGCCGGCCTTTTCCATCAGCTGCTTCGACTCGGCCTTGAGCCCCATCGCCTTGATCGCCGAGGGCGGCGGGCCGATGAAGACCAGCCCTGCGTCGGCGCAGGCCTGGGCGAACTCCTCGTTCTCGCTCAGGAAGCCGTAGCCCGGATGCACCGCCTCGGCGCCGGTGGCCTTGGCGGCTTCGAGGATCTTTTCCCAGCGCAGGTAGCTGTCCTTGGGCGCGCTGCCGCCGAGATGCACCGACTCGTCGCAGGCGCGCACGTGGTTGGCATGCGCGTCGGCGTCGGAATACACGGCGACCGTGCGAATGGCCATGCGGCGCGCAGTCGCAGCGACACGGCAGGCGATCTCCCCGCGGTTGGCAATCAGGATCTTTTTAAACATTCGAGGAGTCTCCGGGAGGATTCTTTTTCAGTTGGAACGCGGGCACGACGCCCGGATCGGGCCGGCCGCTGAAGATGCGGGCCACACGGCTGAACAGCGCTCTGAGGAAGCGCCAGCTCTTGCGAATGAGCCACACGCTCGCGACCAGCACGAGCACGAACAGCACGAGGAACACGAACGGGTGCGCCACCGCGAGCCACAACCCCGCGGGCACTGCCGTGTCCTCGACCAGCGAGGCCCCCACGTTGGAGAACGGCTCGGGCGAGGTGTTGATCGCGGCGCGCGTGGTGGCCTTGGCCGCATGCGCGGTCGCGGCGAAGCCGCCGCCGAGCAGTGCCGCGACGATCGCCATCACGCCATGGTCGGCACCGAACACGCTGGCCGCGAGCGCCGCGCCGGCCGGGATGCGGATCGCGGTGTGCACGATGTCCCAGAGCGAATCGAGTCCCGGGATCTTGTCGGCGAAGAACTCGATGAAGACCATGAAGCCGCTCGCAGCAATCACCACTGGATGCGCGAGCAATTGCAGCCCGCCCAGCAGCGGCACCCAGCCGAAGTAGCCCGCGAGGCCCGTCAGCAGCACCACGAGGTAGAGGCGCACGCCGCTGGCCCAGCCGATGGCGGCAGCCAGTGCGAGCAGCTGGGGCATGTCGAGGGGGGTCATGGTTGATGTGCCTCCGTGAATGCGGGAGCGGACAGCCGAACGCAGAAGTCGCGAAGGTTTCGCAGAGATCGCAAAAGAAGGACATCCAAGAAGTTGTTCATGGTCTTTTCTGCGACTTCTGCGTAGCTTTTGTATTTGTTCTGCGTTCGGCTGTCCGCATTCAGCGGCCCAGCCACGAAGGCTTGCGTTTCTGCAGGAAGGCCTGCACGCCCTCGCGGCCCTCGTCGCTGGCGCGGATGTCGGCGATGCCCTCGACCGTCTTCGCGATCAGCGCGTCGTCGATCTCGCGGCCGTCCACGTCGGCGATCAGCTGCTTGCAGGCACGCACCGCAGCGGGGCTCGCGCCGGTGAGGGCCTTCAGCAGTTCGTCGACCTTGGCATCGAGCGCCTCGGCCGCGACCACCTCGTGCACGAAGCCGATGCGGTGCGCCTCGGCCGCGCTGAAGCGCTCGGCCGTGAGGAAGTAGCGCTGCGACGCGCGCGTGCCCATCGCGCGCAGCACGTACGGGCTGATGGTCGCGGGCACGAGGCCGATCTTCACTTCGCTGAGGCAGTACCAGGCGCTGTCGACGCTCACGGCCATGTCGCACGCGGCCACCAGGCCCATGCCGCCGGCATACACGTCGCCCTGCACGCGCGCGATGGTGGGCTTGGGGCACTCGGCGATGGTGCGCAGCATGGCGGCGAGCTTGCCCGCGTCGGCGATGTTCTCGTCGCGCGTGTAGTCGGCCATGCGGCGCATCCAGTGCAGGTTGGCGCCCGCGCAGAACGCCGGGCCGTTGGCGCCGAGCACGATGGCCCTGACCTGCGGCGCGGCGCCGGCTTCGGTGAAGGCCTGCGTGAGCTCGGCGATCACCGTGTCGTCGAAGGCATTGCGCGCGTCGGGCTGGTCGAGCCAGATGCGCGCGACCGGACCATCGCCGGATTCGAGCTTGAGCTTGGTGAAGGTGGTCATGTCACATCCGGAAGATGCCGAAACGGGGTTCGGGAATGGGCGCATGGCGCGCAGCGGCAAGGCCGAGCGCGAGCACGCGGCGCGTGTCGGCCGGGTCGATGATGCCGTCGTCCCAGAGCCGCGCGCTGGCGTAGTAGGGGTGGCCCTGGTCTTCGTACTGCTGGCGGATCGGTGCCTTGAAGGCCTCTTCCTCTTCCTTGCTCCAGCTGCCGCCCTTCAGCTCGATGCCGTCGCGCTTGACCGTGGCCAGCACGCTCGCGGCCTGCTCGCCGCCCATCACGCTGATGCGCGCGTTGGGCCACATCCAGAGGAAGCGCGGGCTGTAGGCGCGGCCGCACATGCCGTAGTTGCCGGCCCCGAAGCTGCCGCCGATGATGATGGTGAACTTGGGCACGTTGGCGGTGGCCACGGCCGTCACCATCTTGGCGCCATGCCGCGCGATGCCTTCGTTCTCGTACTTGCGGCCCACCATGAAGCCCGTGATGTTCTGCAGGAACACCAGCGGGATCTTGCGGTGGCAGCACAGCTCGATGAAGTGCGCGCCCTTCTGCGCCGATTCGCTGAAGAGAATGCCGTTGTTCGCGACGATGCCCACCGGCATGCCTTCGATCTCGGCGAAGCCGCAGACCAGCGTGGCGCCGAAGCGGGCCTTGAACTCGTGGAACTCGCTGCCGTCGACGATGCGCGCGATGATCTCGCGCACGTCGAAGGGCTTGCGCGTGTCGGTCGGGATCACGCCGTAGAGCTCCTCGCGCGGGAACAGCGGCTCGCGCACCACCTCGCCCGCCGCCGCAGCGGCTTGCTGTTGGCTGCGCTGCGCATTGAGGTTCGCGACCGCCGAGCGCGCGAGCGCGAGCGCATGCAGGTCGTTCTGCGCGAGGTGGTCGACCACGCCCGACAGCCGCGTGTGCACGTCGCCGCCGCCGAGGTCCTCGGCAGTGACGACCTCGCCCGTGGCCGCCTTCACGAGCGGCGGACCGCCGAGAAAGATCGTGCCCTGGTTCTTGACGATGATCGACTCGTCGCTCATGGCCGGCACGTAGGCGCCGCCGGCCGTGCACGAGCCCATGACCACCGCGATCTGCGGGATGCCCTGGGCGCTCATGTTGGCCTGGTTGTAGAAGATGCGGCCAAAGTGGTCGCGGTCGGGAAACACCTCGTCCTGGTTCGGCAGGTTGGCGCCGCCCGAGTCGACGAGGTAGATGCACGGCAGGCGGTTCTGCTCGGCGATCTCCTGCGCGCGCAGGTGCTTCTTGACGGTCATCGGGTAGTAGGTGCCGCCCTTCACGGTGGCGTCGTTGCACACCACCATGCAGTCGACGCCGTTGACGCGGCCGATGCCCGCGATCAGGCCGGCACCGGGCGCGTCGCCCTTGTACATGCCGTGCGCCGCAAGCGGCGAGATCTCGAGGAACGGCGTGCCGGGATCGAGCAGCTCGGCCACGCGGTCGCGCGGCAGCAGCTTGCCGCGCGCCGTGTGCTTGGCACGCGCGGCCTCGCCGCCGCCCTGCTCCACCTTGGCGAACTGCGCGCGAAGGTCATCGACCAGGGCGCGCATGGCCGCGGCGTTGGCCTGGAAGTCGGCCGAACGCGCATTCAATTTGGTTTCTATCTTGCTCATGCTGTCTTTTCTTGTTCGAGGCCGAGCTGTTCGGCCATCGCTTCGCGGATCTTGAATTTCTGGATCTTGCCGGTCACGGTCATCGGGAACGCCTCGACGAAGCGGATGTACTTCGGCACCTTGTAATGCGCGATCTGGCCCTTGCAGAAGTCGCGCACCTCGGCCTCTTCGAGCATCTGACCGGGCTTCGGAATGATCCAGGCGCAGAGCTCTTCGCCGTACTTCTTGTCGGGCAGGCCGACCACCTGCACGTCCTGCACCTTCGGATGCCGGTAGAGAAATTCTTCGATCTCGCGCGGATAGATGTTCTCGCCGCCGCGGATCACCATGTCCTTGATGCGGCCCACGATGTTGACGTAGCCCTCGGCGTCCATGGTGGCGAGGTCGCCGGTGTGCATCCAGCGCTCGGCGTCGATGGCTTCGCGCGTCTTCGGCTCGTCGTCCCAGTAGCCATGCATCACGAGGTAGCCACGCGTGCACAGCTCGCCCGACTGCCCGGGCGGCATGATGGCGCCGGTCTCAGGATCGACGATCTTCACCTCGACGTGCGGCTGCACTGTGCCGACCGTGGACACGCGCCGGTCGAGCGGCGTGTCGGTGCTGCTCTGGCAACTCACGGGGCTGGTCTCGGTCATGCCGTAGGCGATGGTGATCTCGCCCAGGTGCATCTCGTTGACGACGCGCTTCATCACCTCGATCGGGCACGGCGAGCCGGCCATGATGCCGGTGCGCAGCGTCGAGAGGTCGAAGTCCTTGAAGCGCGGATGGTCGAGCTCGGCGATGAACATGGTGGGCACGCCATGCAGGCCGGTGCACTTCTCGGCCTCGACCGTTTCGAGCACGGTGAGCGGATCGAAGCCGTCGTTCGGGTAGACGATCGCCGCGCCGTGCGTGAGGCAGGCCAGGTTGCCGAGCACCATGCCGAAGCAGTGGTACAGCGGCACCGGAATGCACAGCCGGTCGGCCGGCGTGAGCTTCATGCACTCGCCGATGAAGAAGCCGTTGTTGAGGATGTTGCGATGCGTGAGCGTCGCGCCCTTGGGGAAGCCCGTGGTGCCGCTGGTGAACTGGATGTTGATCGGATCCGTCGCCTTCAGCGTGCTCTGGACCTGCCGCACCTTCGCATCTGCCGCATCGCCGCGCGCGAGCAGCGTGCTGAAGCGCTCAATGCCGGGCTCGTCGGGGGCATCCTTGCCGTCGATCCAGAAGGTGTGCGCAAGCTGCGGCAGGCGTTCAGGTCCGAGTTCGCGCAGCATCGCCAGGTAGTCGCTGGTCTTGAAGCGCGCCATCGTCACGAGCACCTTGCAGCCGACCTTGTTGAGCGCGTACTCGAGCTCGGCGGTGCGGTAGGCCGGGTTGATGTTGACGAGGATCAGCCCGGCCTTGGCGGTGGCGAGCTGCATCAGCACCCACGGCGCATTGTTGTGCGACCAGATGCCGACGCGGTCACCGGGCGCCAGGCCGAGCTTCAGCAGCGCGCTCGCGAGGCGGTTGGCTTCGGCCTGCAGTTCGCGGTAGGTGAAGCGCAGGCCTTCGTGGCGGCTCACGAGCGCCTCGCGCTCGGGCTGCTTCTCGACCATCGCGTCGAAGAAGTCGCCGATGGTCTGTTCGATGAGGGGGACGTCGGTGGCGCCCTTGCCGTAGCTTTCTGCCAGGGTCATGTGGGTTGTCTCCAATTCGAATGCGGGAGCGGGAACCGGACGCAGAGGACGCGAAGGTTTCGCGAAGAACGCAAAAGGAACAGCCAAAATTTTGTTTGTCTTTTTCGCGTCCTCTGCGAAACCTTCGCGTCCTCTGCGTCCGGAAGTCCGTCTTCTTCAGGCCGTCTCGGCGAACAGCTCGCGGCCAATGAGCATGCGCCGGATCTCGCTCGTGCCCGCGCCGATCTCGTACAGCTTGGCATCGCGCCAGAGCCGCTCGACCGGAAACTCCTTGGTGTAGCCCACGCCGCCCAGCGCCTGGATCGCCTCGCCGGCCATCCAGGTGGCCTTCTCGGCCGAATAGAGGATCGCGCCGGCCGCGTCCTTGCGGAAGGTGCGCGCATGGTCGTTGCGGTCGCAGGCCTTGCCCACCGCATAGACGTAGGCGCGCGTGGCCTGCCAGGTCGAGTACATGTCGGCCAGCTTGCCCTGCATGAGCTGGAACTCACCGATGCTCTGGCCGAACTGCTGGCGCTCGTGCACGAAGGGCAGCACCGCGTCCATGCAGGCGGCCATGATGCCGAGCGGACCGCCCGAGAGCACCGCGCGCTCGTAGTCGAGGCCACTCATCAGCACCTTGGCGCCGTTGCCTTCGCCGCCGAGCACGTTCTCTTCGGGCACTTCGCAGTTGTCGAAGAACAGCGGATAGGTGTTGGAGCCGCGCATGCCGAGCTTGTCGAGCTTGGTGCCGGCCGAGAAACCCTTGAAGCCCTTCTCGACGATGAAGGCCGTCATGCCGCGCGCGCCCATCTCGGGCTCGGTCTTGGCGTAGATGACCAGCGTGTCGGCGTCGCCGCCGTTGGTGATCCACATCTTGCCGCCGTTGAGCACGTAGTAGCCGTCGCTCTTCTTCTCGGCCTTGAGCTTCATGCTCACCACGTCGGAGCCTGCGTTGGGCTCGCTCATGGCGAGTGCGCCCACGTGTTCGCCGCTCACGAGCTTGGGCAGGTATTTCTTCTTCTGCGCATCGCTGCCGTTGCGGTGGATCTGGTTCACGCACAGGTTGGAGTGCGCACCGTACGAGAGCCCAACCGACGCCGAGGCGCGCGAGACCTCTTCCATCGCCACGATATGGGCGAGGTAGCCGAGCTCGGTGCCGCCGAATTCTTCCTTCACCGTCATGCCGTGCAGGCCGAGGTCGCCGAGCTTCTTCCACAGGTCGTGCGGGAACAGGTTGTCGCGGTCGATCTCGGCCGCGCGCGGCGCGATTTCGTTGGCCGCGAAGTCCTGGATGGCGCTGCGCAGCGAGTCGATGGTCTCGCCCAGGTCGAAGTTCAGGCCGGGATCGTGCATGTGTCTTGTCTCCTCTGAGGATCGGTCGGCGCGCAGGCGGTCCCACGCGGTTTGGCGCTTGGAAAATCGCAGCTTACGCCTCGACGCGCCGCAATTGGCGCCACAATGGTTGCAATTTGCGCCACGCCGCACACGCCTTCCGATGTCGTCCCCCGCCTTCCTCAGACCCGCCCGCGCCGTCACGCCGATGGCCTTCGTCCGAGCCATCGTGCGCGGCTATGAGCGCTACGGCGCCGATCCGTCCGAGGCGCTGCGCGCGGCACAGATCACGCCGCGCGAGCTGGCCCGGCCCGACGCCCGGGTCACGGCCGCGCAGTTCGAGGTGCTGTCGGAGCACGCCATGCAGGAGCTCGACGACGAGGCGCTCGGCTGGTTCTCGCGCCGGCTGCCCTGGGGCAGCTACGGCATGCTGTGCCGCGCCTCGCTGACCTCGCCCGACCTCGGCGTGGCGATCAAGCGCTGGTGCCGCCATCACCATCTGCTGACCGACGACATCGGCCTGTCGCTCGACGTGGCGGGCGGCGTCGCGACGCTGCGCGTCGTCGAACGCCGCGCGCTCGACGAGGCGTTCCGCGAGTTCTGCCTGGTGACGAGCCTGCGCTTCATGCACGGCTACATGTGCTGGGCCATCGATTCGCGCATCTCGCTGCGCCAGGCGGGCTTTCCGTTCAGCGCGCCGGCGCACCGCGATGCCTATGCGTCGATGTTCACGCCCGAGGTGCAGTTCGACGCCGCCTGCGCGAGCATCGCCTTCGACGAGCGCTATCTCGCCCTGCCGCTGCAGCGCGACGAACGCGCGCTGCGCACCATGCTCAAGCGGGCGCTGCCGCTCACGATCCTGCAGTACCGGCGCGACCGGCTGCTCGGCCAGCGCGTGCGCGAGCTGCTGCGCTCGCGCGCCGGCGAAGTCACCACCGCCGAGGCGCTGGCGGCGCTGCTCAACGTGTCGAGCCGCACGCTGCACCGGCAGCTGCACGAGGAAGGCATGTCGCTCCAGGCACTGAAGAACGAGGTGCGCCACGAGATGGCCGTGGAGCAGCTGCGCCGCACGGCGCGTCCGATCAAGCAGGTGGCGCTGGCCGTGGGCTTCCGCAACGAGAAGAGCTTCGCGCGCGCCTTCCTGCAATGGACCGGCCAGGCGCCGAGCGATTTCTGCCTGCAGCAGCAGAAAAAGTAGCGGCGCTCAGGCGGCTGCAGGCGCGTCGATGCGCGCCAGTTCGGCGGCGATGGAGGCGCTGTCCTCGGGCCGCACGAGCTTGGCGACTTCCTTGCCGTCGCGCATGAACACCAGCGTGGGCCAGAGCTTGACGCCGAACGAGCGGCCGAGCGGCCGGCCGCTGCCGTCCTCCACCTTGATGCGACGGATGTGCGGGTACTTGGCAAAAGCCTCGGCGATGTTCGGCTGCGCGGCCTTGCAGATGCCGCACCAGTTGGTGCCGAACTCGACCACGGCGGGGCCTTCGAGGGCATCGATCTCGGCGCGCTCGGGCTGCGCCGCCTGGTATTCGGAAGTCATCGGTGTCGGGCTCCTTGTGAACGTGCTCGCTGCCATTGCAGCAGAAAGCGCGCGGGCCTGTTGGCCGCAGGGATTTCAGGCCGGCTGCATGCCGTGCGCCGCGAGCAGCGCGGGCAGTTCGCGCATGTCGCTGAACACCTGCAGCGCGCCGACGCTGCGCAGCGCCTCGGGTCCGCTGTGGCCCGATTCGCCGGTGCTGTAGCCGAACACCGTGGCGCCTGCGGCCACGCCGGCGGCGGCGCCCGTGACGGTGTCTTCCACCACCGCGCAGCGCTTCGCGTCGACGCCCAGCGCTGCGGCCGCCGCGAGGTACACGTCGGGATGCGGCTTGGAGCGCGGCATCTCGTGGCCGCTGAAGATCCGACCCTCGAAGAAGTCGATCAGGCCGGTCTTGGCGAGCTGCAGTTCGACCTTGTGGCGGTCCGCGCCCGAGGCGCAGGCGATGCGGCCGCCGAGCGTGGCGTGGATCTGGCGGATGGCGCCGAGCGCATGCGGAATGGCCTCGAGGTCGCGCTCGAGCGCTTCGTTGCGGCGGGCGCGGAAGGTCTTGAGCCAGTCCTCGGTGATGCGGACGCCGGTCTTCGATTCGATGAGGGCGGTTTCGTCCTTCACGGCCTTGCCGGTGAAGGCATTCATCGCCTCTTCGGTGGTGAGATGCCAGCCGAGTTCGCCGAGCATTTCGGCGAGCACGCGGTTGGTGATGGGCTCGGAGTCGACGAGGACGCCGTCGCAGTCGAAGAGGACTGCGGCGAAGGGGAAGGTGGGCATTGGGTTTTCTTTTTTGGGGTCTTGGGCTTTGGGGATGGTAGCAATCGGGGGCTGGGTTTTTCCCGAGGCCGGGTTTCGCCCCGGCGGGCGAGCTACTTTCTTTTGCTTCGCCAAAAGAAAGTAGCCAAAGAAAAGGCGACCCCGCTGTCTGCGACCCCTGCGCTGCGCTACGGGGCGACCTGCGGTGCTCGCGTTTCGCGGGGCCTCGCAGAACTCGCTTCGCTCAAACAGCTGCGAGCCCTGATCCGCGAAACACTCCGCGCCTCGGCGCAGCCAGAGGGGATTTGGAGACCGGCGGGCCATCGCTGCGCTCGGCCTCTTTTTCTTTTCCCTCTCCCTTTCCCCTTCCCTCTCCCTCCGGGAGAGGGAGTAATACAGCCGAGCGAAGCGAAGGCTCTGGCGATATTCAGGGCCGAGCGCAGCGATGGCCCGTGGGGCCCCCACCCCCTTCTGGCTGTGCCGAGGAGCGCAGGCGGAGGCGGGATCAGGGCCGCAGCTGTTTGAGCGAAGCGAGTTCTGCGGACCCCCGCCGGAGACGAGCACCGCAGGTTGCCCGCAGCGAAGCGGAGGGACACAGACAGCAGGGTCGCCTTTTCTTTGCTTACTTTCTTTTGGCGAAGCAAAAGAAAGTGAGTCGCCCGCCGGGGCGAAACCCGGCCCCCGAACCCCAAAAAAATCAAGAAGAAGACACAGCCCGAATCGGTATGTACATCTCCCCACCCCCCGCCACGAACTCCCGCGACTTCTCCGCCATCCCCGCCGAAGCGGCCTCCGCCTCGGCCACCCCCTTGGCCGCCGCATACTCCCGCACCTCCTGCGTGATCTTCATCGAGCAGAACTTCGGCCCGCACATCGAGCAGAAGTGCGCGACCTTGCTCGCATCCTTCGGCAGCGTCTCGTCATGGAATTCACGCGCGGTGTCGGGGTCGAGCCCGAGGTTGAACTGGTCCTGCCAGCGGAACTCGAAGCGCGCCTTACTCAGCGCGTCGTCGCGCGACCGCGCCCCCGGATGCCCCTTCGCCACGTCGGCCGCATGGGCGGCGATCTTGTACGCGATGATCCCCTGCTTCACGTCGTCGCGGTCCGGCAGCCCGAGGTGCTCCTTGGGCGTCACGTAGCAGAGCATCGCCGTGCCGGCCCAGCCGATCATCGCGGCGCCGATCGCGCTCGCGATGTGGTCGTAGCCCGGCGCGATGTCGATGGTCAGCGGGCCGAGCGTGTAGAACGGCGCCTCGTGGCAGTGCTTGAGCTGCTCGTCCATGTTGGCCTGGATCATGTGCATCGGCACATGGCCGGGGCCTTCGATCATGGTCTGCACGTCGTGCTTCCAGGCGATCTGCGTGAGCTCGCCGAGCGTGCGCAGTTCGGCGAACTGGGCCTCGTCGTTGGCGTCGGCACCGCAGCCGGGCCGCAGGCCGTCGCCGAGCGAGAAGCTCACGTCGTAGGCCTTCATGATGTCGCAGATGTCCTCGAAGTGCGTGTAGAGGAAGCTCTCCCTGTGGTGCGCGATGCACCACTTCGCCATGATCGAGCCGCCGCGCGAGACGATGCCGGTCATGCGGTCGGCGGTCAGGTGGATGAACGGCAGGCGCAGGCCGGCGTGGATGGTGAAGTAGTCCACGCCCTGCTCGGCCTGCTCGATCAAGGTGTCGCGGTAGATCTCCCAGGTCAGGTCCTCGGCCACGCCGCCGACCTTCTCGAGCGCCTGGTAGATCGGCACGGTGCCGATGGGCACGGGGCTGTTGCGCACGATCCAGTCGCGCGTGGTGTGGATGTTCTTGCCGGTCGACAGGTCCATCACGTTGTCGGCGCCCCAGCGGATGGCCCAGACCAGCTTCTCGACCTCTTCCTCGATGCTCGAGGTGACGGCCGAGTTGGCGTTGATCTTGACCTTGAAGTTGCGCCCGATCGCCATCGGCTCGACTTCGGGGTGGTTGATGTTGGCGGGGATGATCGCGCGGCCGCGCGCCACTTCGTCGCGCACGAATTCGGGCGTGATGATGCGCGGTATCTGTGCACCCATCGGGTTGCCGGCCACGCGCCTGGCGCGCTCCTCGTTGGCGAGGTACTCGGCCATCCATTCGCGCTTGCCGTTCTCGCGCAGTGCGACGTACTCCATCTCGGGGGTGACGATGCCGCGGCGCGCATAGTGCATCTGCGTGACGTTGGCGCCCGCCCTGGCGCGGCGCGGCGTGCGCTGCAGGGCCGAGGCGCCGGCGCGCAGCTCGGCGAGGCGCTGCGCATCGCGGTCTTCGTTCTTGGCGCCGTCATCGAGCGCGTGGTGCGTGCGGCCTTCGTAGCTTTCGGTGTCGCCGCGCTCCGCGATCCAGGCGCCGCGCACGTCGGGCAGGCCGCGCCGCACGTCGATCTCGACCTTCGGGTCGGTGTACGGGCCCGAGGTGTCGTAGAGCGACACCGTCTCGCCGTTGGTGAGTCGCACGTCGCGCACGGGCACGAAAAGGTCAGGGCGGCTGCCGGGAATCACGCACTTGTGCGATGCGGGAAAGGGCTCGCGCGTCAGCGACAGCAGCGCGGTGAACTTGTCAGGGGCATTCATCGATCGGGCACTCCTTGTAGAAAGACAGGGTGCTCCGCAATCGCTCGATGGCCTTCGGCAGATGCCCGCCACAGGAAGGTGTGACGGACCGAAGTCAGGGAGTGCAGCTCTTCTTACGCCGGTATGACCCGGATCAAGTTCGCGGGTCGGCACTTGCCATCTCAGCACGCCACATGCGTGCACCCCGGAGCGGGGCCTATTGTGCGGGCCGCCGCACGGGGCGTCAACCGGCGGGTTGCTGCAGGTCGCCGTCGAGGTAGTACCAGCGCTCACCCTCGCGCACGAAGCGGCTGCGCTCGTGCAGGCGCGTGGCGCCGCCGGTGGAGGCGCTGCGCTGGCGCGCGACGAATTCGACCTCCGCATGGTCGGCGTCGAGCACCGAGCGCGAACGCACGTCGAGCCCCAGCCATTTCACGCCGGGCTCGAACTCGATCGAGGCCGGGCGCTTGGTCGGATGCCAGGTGGCGAGCAGGTACGGGCCGCGCTCCAGCACAAAGGCGGTATAGCGCGAGCGCATCAGCGACTCGGCGTCGGGCGCGGGCGTGTTCTCGAAGTCGTCGACATAGCGGCCGCAGCACATCGTGTAGCCGATGGGCTTGTCGCGGCGGTCGGTGCGGCCGCAGGGGCAGGGTCCGGAGGTGGGATCGGTGGCGCTCATGGAGACCGCTATTGGAACATTTCCGCGCAGTGGCCCCGGCGTGCACCGGATGGGGGCATCCACCGTTGGCGCAGCGCTTGCTGGAAGCTACGCTTCCGGCACGAGGAGATGATGCGATGTACCTCACGGCCCCCGAGCACAAAGCGCTGCGCGGCGTCTTCACGCTGCTGGCCGAAGACAGCGGCGAGCGCGAGATCCGCGAGCGCCTCGGCTGGGCGCTGCTCGAGCTGCTGCGGGCCGACCAGTTCGCCTCGTACGTCTGGGACGCCGAGCGCGGCAGCTTCGGCGCGCGCGTGGCGCTCAACATGGACCCGGCCAACCTCGACCGCTATGCCGAATGGCACCAGCACCACGACCCGATCACCTTCGTGCTGCAGTCGCGACGGCGTGCGACGCGCGTGACCGAGGTGATGCCGCAGCGCGCGCTGATGCGCACGCCCTTCTTCTGCGACTTCCTCGCGCGCGACGGCCTGCATTGGGGCATGAACCTCCATGCGTTCGAAGGCGCGCGCGCGTTGGGCGACCTGCGCATCTGGCGCCGCAAGGGCCGCGGCGACTTCGGCGACCATGAGAAGGCGCTGCTCGACCTGGTGGAGCCGGCCTTCGCGGGTGCGCTCAGGCGTGCGCAGCAACAGCAGCAGCAGCGCGCGCCGGCCGCGTCGCTGCTGAGTGCGCGCGAGCAGCAGGTCGCCGATGCGGTGCGGCAAGGACTGACCGACAAGGAGATCGCGCGGCACATGGGCGTGGGCGTCCCCACGGTGCGCACCTACCTGCGCCGCATCTTCGACAAGCTCGGCATCGAACGGCGCTCGGCGCTCGCGGCACGCATGGGCGCGGAGGTGCCGGCCGCGCGCTGAGTGAGCCGCCTCTCGCGCGCTACTTCGGCGGCGCGGCGATGCGCCCGAGCACGGCCTCCACCGCGAGCCCCAGCGCCAGCAGCCGGCGATCGCTGCCGGCAGGGCCGTCGAGCTCCAGCCCGATCGGCAACCCGCTCGCCGCGCCGATCCCCGATGGCAGCTGCAGGCCCGGGATGCCGGCATTGCTGCCCGGGTCGGTGTTCTGGATCAGCGCGCCGAAGTTCTCGGGGCTGCTCGCCTCGGGCCCGGCCGCGAGCGCCACGCGCGGCACGGTGGGGAACACCAGCGCATCGAGCCGGTGCGTTGCGAAGGTGTCGCGGTAGAGCTTCTGCAGCGCCGGCCGCGCGGTCTTCATGGCGTTGTCATAGGCCGGCTTCGCATCGACCACGCCGTTCGGGGCAGGCAGCTTGCGCGGCACGACGAAGGTTTCGAAGGTGCCCTTGACGTCGGCGCTCGCGATGCCGGCAACCAGCTGCGCCATGTCGATGCCGGTGCGGTACTTCGCGAGGTAGACCGCCATGTCGTCGTGCGCCTCGTACAGCGCCACCGGAAAGCCGATGGCGCCGTTGAGTTCCATGAGCTTCGGCATTGGCACGTCGACCAGCGTGGCACCGGCCTCCCGCAGCCTCGCGAGTGCCGCGTCGGTGGCCGCGCGCGTGTCGGCATCAAGGTTCTCGTAGAAGGCAGGCACCACGCCGAGCCGCACCCGCTTGAGGTTGGCCGGCCGGATCGCCGCGCCACCGGCGATCACGCGGTCGAGCAGCACGAGATCGGCCACCGACGCGGCCATTGGCCCGGCGGTATCGCGGGAGTGCGAAATGGGCGCGATGCCTTGCTGCGGATAGCGCCCCATGCTCGGCCGCAGGGCGGCGCAGCCGTTGAACGCGCACGGAATGCGCACCGAGCCGCCGGTGTCGGTGCCCAGCGCGGCCGGCACGATGCGCGCGCCCAGCGCGGCGCCATTGCCCGACGACGAGCCGCCCGCGATGCGGCGCACGTCGTAGGCATTGCGCACGCCCACTTCGGGCCCGCTCTGGAACGCCGGATTCCACCCCGTCACGCCGAAGGCCAGCTCATGCATGCTCGTCTTGCCGAGGATCACCGCGCCGGCCGCGCGCAGCTTCGCAACCACCGGCGCATCGGCAGCGGGCACGAAACCCTTCAGCGCGGGCGTGCCCGCCGTGGCAGGCAAGCCCTGCACCTGGATGTTGTCCTTGATCACCACGGGCAGGCCGGCCAGCGGCTTGCACGCCGCGCCGCCCCGCTTGCGCTGCTGTGCATCCGCGGCGCGCGCGGCCTTCAGCGCGCCTGCTTCGTCGAGCGTGACGAAGGCATTCAGCTCGGGCCTGGCCCTGGCCCGCGCGAGCGAGGCCATCACGAGTTGCTCGCTGGAGAGCGTGCCGGCGCACAGCTGGCGGACCGCTTCGGTGGCGGTGAGCGCGGCCAAGTCAGCGGCGGCAGGCTGCGCGGTTGCGGCGGCGGCGGCGGCGGCGGCGCACAGCAGAAGGGGAACGGAAACGGTTTTCTTGGACAACTTAGGCACGACAGAACCTCCGATGAAGAGGCCGCCATGCTGCACCGGCGCCGCGGTGCTGTCTGTCGTCGAAACCGATGACAGGCAGCGCGGCGGCCACTCAGGCTAACGCGCGCTGGATCAGCAGCTTCTGGATGTCCGACGTGCCTTCGTAGATCTGGCACACGCGCACGTCGCGGTAGATGCGCTCGAGCGGAAAGTCGTTCACGTAGCCATAGCCGCCGAGCGTCTGGATCGCGGCGCTGCAGACCCGCTCGGCCATCTCGCTCGCGAACAACTTGGCCATCGCGGCCTCCTTGAGGCAGGGCCGGCCCGCATCGCGCAGGCTCGCGGCATGCCAGATGAGCTGGCGCGCCGCCTCGATCTGCGTGGCGCAGTCGGCCAGGCGGAAGCCCACGGCCTGCTGATCGAAGATCGCGCCGCCGAAGGCCTGGCGTTCCTTCGCATAGGCGAGCGCGACCTCGAACGCGTTGCGCGCCATGCCCACGCTCTGCGCCGCGATGCCGATGCGCCCGCCTTCGAGCGCGCCGAGCGCGATCTTGTAGCCCTCGCCCTCCTGCCCGATCAAGTTTTCGGCCGGAATGCGGCAGCCGTCGAAGTTGATCTGCGCGGTGTCGCTGCTGTGCTGGCCGAGCTTGTCCTCGAGCCGCGCCACGTTGTAGCCGGGTGCGTCGGTCGGGACGATGAACGCGCTCATGCCGCGCTTGCCTGCGGCCTTGTCGGTGACCGCGATCACGATCGCCACCTGCCCGTTCTTGCCGCTCGTGATGAACTGCTTCACGCCGTCGATGACCCAGCCGTCGGCATCCCGGCGCGCGGTGGTGCGCAGGCTCGATGCATCGCTGCCGGCCTGCGGCTCGGTGAGGCAGAAGGCGCCGAGCATGCGCCCTTGCGCCAGCGGCTCGAGCCATTGCTTCTTCTGCTGTGCATTGCCGTAGCGCAGCAGGATCGCGTTGACCGGGCAGTTGGTCACGCTGATCGCGGTGCTGGTGCCGCCGTCGCCGGCGGCGATCTCTTCGAGCACGAGCGCGAGCGTCAGGTAGTCGAGTCCGGCGCCACCGTGCTCCTCGGGCACGCAGATGCCGTAGGCGCCGAGCGCCGCGAGCCCTTGGTGCGCTTCCTTCGGAAAGATGTGCTCGCGGTCCCAGCGCGGCGCGTGGGGCCGGAGTTCGGCTTGCGAGAACTCGCGCACCGCGTCGCGGATGGCTTCCTGGTCGGCACTGAGCAGCATGTCGAAATTCCTTCAGTGGACGAGGCGGTCGCCGCCGGGCCGCCCCAAGGCGGACCGCGCCTCCCCCTCGGGGGGTGGAGTTACAGGAGCGAAGCGAGTGAAAAGCCGGGGGGCATTATTTTCCGGCGCCCAGGTCCATGATCAGGCGGGCCGCCATGTACAGGCGGCGCGGGATCGCGCTGATGTCGACGTACTCGGCCTTGTCGCTGTGGTAGCCGAAGCCCGGCAGGCCCAGGCTCTCGATCACCGGCTTGCCCGACAGCGCCGCATAGGCGGCATCGGTGCCGCCGCCAGTGCGTTCTTCGACGCCGAGCGTGCCGCCCGCCTCCTTGTAGAAGGCGACGGCCTTGTCGACCAGCTTGCGGCCGCCTTCGCCGGCATTGAAGGCCGGACGGCCGCGCGTGATGAGCACCTTGACGTCGGCCTCGGGCAATTTTTTCTGCTGCGCACGCTCCTGGAGCGTCTTCATCGCGGCGTCGAAGTCCTCGTTGCGCGCGTAGCGCACGTCGGCATTCAGCGTGGCGCTCGCGGGGATGATGTTCGACACGTTCCCGGCCTTGGCGATGGTCCAGTTGAAACGCAGGTTCTTCGACTTGTCGTCGATGTCCATCGTGCGCAGCACGAGGTCGGAGGCTTCCACGAGCGCGTTCACGCCGAGCTCGGGCGCCGCACCCGCATGCGAGGCCTTGCCGGTGATGTTGACCTGCACGTAGGCGATGCCCGAAGTGCCGAGCGAGAGCTTCTCGTCGCCGGCGCTCGTGGGTTCGAACGACAGCACGTAGTCGGCCTGCTTGGCTTCTTCCTGGATCAGGTCGCGCGAACCGAAGGAGCCTTTTTCCTCGTCGGTGTTGAACAGCACGGTGATGGTGCCGAAGTCGCGCACGCCGTAGTCCTTGATCAGCAGCTTGAGCGTGTGCAGGATCACGGCGTTGCCGCCCTTGTCGTCCGCGATGCCCGGGCCGTAGGCCTTGTCGCCCTCGATCCTGAACGGCGCCTTTGCGAGCGTGCCCTTCGGATAGACCGTGTCCATGTGCGCCATCAGCAACAGGTTCTTGCCGCCTCGGCCCTTGAGCTTGCCGACGATGTTGTCGCCCACCACGAGCCCGGCCGACTTGTGGCGCGTGACCGTGAAGCCGAGGTTCTTGAGTTCGCCCTCGAGGTACTGGCCCGCGGCCGCGAGGCCTTCGGCGTCACCCGTGCCGGTCTCGAGGTTGACGAGCTTCTCCAGCGTCTTGATCAGCGCGGGCTGCTCGTCGGTGGCGGCCTGGAACAGCACGTTGTCGCGCTTCTGGGCCCAGGCGGGTGTGATGAGCGCAAGGGCGAGCAGCGTCGCGATGGCGTTGCGTTGTGCAGCCAGATACATGATGAGCAACATCTCCAATCAAGAACAATGTTGCCATTCTAGGTACCGGGCGAACGCTGCAAACACCCAGACCTGCGAGGGTTCAGTCGAAACCCATGTCGACGCAATCCTTCATGGAGAAGTCGGTCCGTTCCAGTTCATCGGCCAACATAAGCAGCGCAGCGGCATCTTCTCGCCGTGCTTCTCGGCGCAGGTTCTCCAGCATCCGCCGCGGCCGATGGGTCGCGCGGGATTGCGTATCGACGGACAGCCAACAATACAGTCGCGTCAACTCCGAATGCGAGCGCGACCAACGGCGCTGGAAGTACGTGATGAGCCCATTCAGATCATGGGCGTAGCCCTTCTGGCGCGCCCTGAACTCCAGGGAAATGCCTTGTTCGAGATCAGGCGCATGTCCGTCGAGGCCCAAAATCAAGCGGCGGCCCAGTTGCAGGCTGCACTCGGGATGGCCCCTTTGCGCGCCCTCCTTCAGCCATCGCCGCGCCTGCGCCCGATCGGCCTCCGTTGCCTTGTCCTGCGCCTGGTCGACCAGCGCGGTCATGAGGCACATCGCGCCCGTGTCGCCAGTCTTCGCCAGTTCCTCCAGCCGAGCCATCGGCCCCGTCAAGGGATGGATACTGCCTCTTTCGGGCTGGAGCACCTGCAGTGCGATGTGCGCCAGTTCGAGCCCTTCGCCGGCCATCGCGCGCCAGCGATCTTCGCGCATTTCGCCGGGCGAGGGTCCGCGATACCGGCCGCTCTCCCGATTCCATAGCGGCAACTCGGAAAACAACTCCCTTTCGAGCGTTGCGCGTCGCTCCGAATCAAGTTGCTGCGCTTTTGCGGCATCAAAGGCAGGCAGATCAAAGCGCGGAAAATACTCCCGCGTCACTTCGTAGACGAGCAGCAGACATGCCCCAACCAGAATGGCCGCGCCGACCCACGTGGGCCAATGAGGCAACGCAGAACGGGATCCGGGCACCTAGTTCGACGTCCCGACAAGTTCGACATGCGACGAGCATCCGCTGTCGGACACCCACCAGCCGATGAGCGATCGCTCCGCGCCAGGGCCCGAAAATGCATGTCCATGGTCGTAATAGCCGGATCGTCCGATCATCGCCGGCCTGAGTTGCAGGCGGCTCCCCAGCAAACGCTCGACGCGTGCAGAGCGCACGTCGCAGATGGGGCGATCGATAAACCTCAGCTGCAGACGGCAGACGGTTGCACCGAGTTTCTCCGTTCGCAGGAAGCTCCCGCCGATCGACGCGTCCGTAGAAAGGAATTCGGCAACGCTTGCGCCCGCATTCAGACTGTCGGTGTCGCGTGTCTGAAGCTTCAGCTTTTGCTTCAGTGCGGACGGATCGCACAAGACGGCGGTTCCGGCTCGGCCGATTTCCGCAAACTGTACAAGCAGTTCGTCGTCTCTCGAAGTCCAGGCACCACGATGCGAAAGCGCAAACCATCCCGCAACAATCAATACGCAAAGCAACGATATCAATTGCGGAATAAATCGACGTCGAAATAGCGGATGCCTTCGGGCGAAGCGTCTTTTTTATATTCACCGTGCAGGCCCGGAGTGCTGCCTCCGGGCCCTTTGGGCCTGATCATTTTTCTCTCCCTGAATCACGATCCGCGTCGCTTTAACGCGCTCGGACGGCTCGGATGTTAGCAGCCGGAAAGGGAGAAATGTTGATTAATTAAATGATCGAATTTGCCAATAAATTGCAGTTGTCAATTAGCTGAGCAATTCGAGTGCCACCGCCGTGCCTTCCCCGCCGCCGATGCACAGCGTCGCCACGCCGCGCTTCTTGCCGCGCGCCTTGAGCGCATGCAGCAGCGTGACCATGATGCGTGCGCCGCTCGCGCCGATCGGGTGCCCGAGCGCGCAGGCGCCGCCGTGCACGTTGACGATCTCGTGCGACACGTCGAGCTCATGCATCAGCGCCATCGGCACCACCGCGAAGGCCTCGTTCACTTCCCACAGGTCGACGTCCTTGACGGCCCAGCCGGTCTTCTTGAACAGCTTGGCGACGGCGCCGACCGGTGCGGTCGAGAACCATTCGGGCTGCTGCGCATGCGTCGCATGGCCCACGATGCGCGCGATCGGCCTGGCGCCGATCTTCTTCGCGTGCGACTCGGTCATCATGACGAGCGCCGCGGCGCCGTCGTTGATCGACGAACTCGAGGCGGCGGTGATGGTGCCGTTCTCTTTCTTGAACGCGGGCTTGAGGGTCGGGATCTTGTCGAGCTTGACCTTGCCCGGGCCTTCGTCGATCGAGATCACGGTGTCGCCGCCGCGGCCCTTCACGGTGACGGGCGCGATCTCGTCCTTGAATGCGCCGGATTCGGTGGCGGCCTTGGCGCGCTCCACGCTGGCGATGGCGAAGGCATCCTGCTGCTCGCGCGTGAACTTGTACTTGGCCGCGCAGTCCTCGCCGAAGGTGCCCATGGAGCGGCCAGGCTGGTAGGCGTCCTCGAGGCCGTCGAGCATCATGTGGTCGAAGATGCGGTCGTGGCCCATGCGGTAGCCGCCGCGGCCCTTGAGCATGAGGTACGGCGCGTTGGTCATGCTTTCCATGCCGCCCGCCACCATCACCTCGTGCGTGCCCGCGAGCAGCAGGTCGTGCGCGAGCATGGCCGCCTTCATGGCCGAGCCGCACATCTTGCTGAGCGTGACCGCGCCCGCGCTGTCGGGCAGCCCGCCCTTGTAGGCCGCCTGGCGCGCCGGCGCCTGGCCCTGGCCCGCCATGAGGCAATTGCCGAACAGCACTTCGCCGACGCTGTCGGGCGCAATGCCGGCGCGCGCCACGGCGGCCTGGATGGCAGCGCCACCGAGGTCGTGCGCTGCGAGCGAAGAGAAGTCGCCCTGGAAGCTGCCCATGGGCGTGCGGGCGGCGCCGACGATGACGATGGATTCGGACATTTCAGGTCTCCTTGGAGTGATAGAGAAAAAAACGGACTTCCGGACGCAGAGGACGCGAAGGTTCCGCGAAGGACGCGAAAGAAGACATTCAAAATTATTTCGGTTTTCTTTTGCGCTCTTTGCGGAACCTTCGCGTCCTCTGCGTCCGGCTGTTGGTATTTTCAAAAATGCGTCGCATGCCCCTCGTGCGGGAAGCGCTGCGACTCTTCGTACGGAAACACGTCGAGCATCTGCCCGGCCTCGATGCGCTCCTTGTGGTGCTGCCAGAAGGCGGCATCGAGCAGGTCGGCATGGTGCGCCATGAAGGCCTCGCGCACGGCGTCGTTGCCGAGCAGGAACGGGCCGAAGGTCTCGGGGAACACGTCCTTCGGGCCGACCGAATACCAGACCTCGCCGCTCATCTCGTCTTCCTCGTTGCGCGGCGGCGGCACCTTGCGGAACTTGCAGTCGGTGATGTATTCGATCTCGTCGTAGTCGTAGAACACGACCTTGCCGCCGCGCGTGACGCCGAAGTTCTTCCACAGCATGTCGCCGGGAAAGATGTTGGCGGCGACCATGTCCTTGATGGCGTTGCCGTACTCGACCACCGCATGCTCGAGCTGATCCTGGGCGCGCCGCGCCTGCGCCGGGCTTTCGGGGTTGGCGAGCGTGTCGAAGGCCTCCTGCAGGTAGATGTTGAGCGGGATCATGCGGCGCTCGATGTAGACGTGCTTGAGCACCAGTTCCATCTCCCCGTTGCCGTCGCGGTCGCCGATCTCGAGCTGGCTCGGCGCGAACTTCTGGATCTCCTCGATCAGCTCGGGCTCGAAGCGGTCGAGCGGAAAGCCCACGTCGCTGTACTCCAGTGTGTCGGCCATGCGCCCGACGCGGTCGTGCTGCTTCACCAGCAGGTACTTGCCCTTGATCTGCTCGCGCGTGGTGTCCTTCTGCGGCGGATAGAAGTCCTTGATGACCTTGAACACGAAGGGGAAGGAAGGCAGGTCGAACACCAGCATGACCATGCCCTTGATGCCGGGCGCGATGCGGAAGCGGTCGCTCGAATAGTTCAGGTGCGAGAGGAAGTCGCGGTAGAACAGCGTCTTGCCCTGCTTGGCGAGGCCGAGCGCGTTGTAGATCTCGGCGCGCGGCTTGCGCGGCATCAGCGAACGCAGGAACTGCACGCAGGCCGAGGGCACTTCCATGTCGACCATGAAGTACGCGCGCGCAAAGCTGAAGAGCATCTGCAGGTCGTCCTCGCCGAACAGCACCGCATCGACGTAGAAGCGGCCCCGGCTGTCATGCAGGATCGGTAGCGCGAACGGCAGCTCGGTGAAGCCGTTCATGATCTTGCCGACCACGTAGGCGCCCTTGTTGCGATAGAACAGGCCCGAGAGCACCTGCAGCTGGAAATTGGCACGCAGCTTCACCTGGTCGAAGCGCCCCATCATGGCGCCGGCCACGCGCTCGGCGTCGCGCCGCTTGTCGGCGAAGCTGCCCTGCAGCGCATAGTCGTCGAGCATCTGCTCGATGGTGTCGGCCAGCGTCTCGTCGCTCGGGTAGTAGGGCCGGTAGGTGGGCGCGCCGCGCGGCTCGATGTATTCGGTGCTGATCGCCGGACGCACGAAGATGAAGTCGTTCTGGAAGTAGGCGCGGTGCAGGATCTTCGTGGTCACCGAATTGAAGAAGCTCTCGGCCAGCTCGGGCTGGTGGTGGTCGACCAGAAGGCCGATGAAGTGCAGCTTGACCTGGTGCCACACCTCCATCGGCTGTTCGCCGGCCTTGAACTCCTTCTCGAGGCGGGCCACCGCCTCGTTCACCCGCAGGTCGTAGAACTCGATGCGCTCGCGCTGGGCGCGCTGCTGGCCATGCCAGTCGGCTGTTTCGAACCGGTGCTTGGCGCGCGCCGACTCGGCGCGAAACAGCGTGTAGTGGCGATTGAAGCCGTCGATCATCGCCTTGGCGATGTCATAGGCCAGCGGAGAATCGAGGCGCTGCGGGAACATGCGTTCAGCCGGCGCTTGCGGGTGCCGCGCCCTGGCCGGCTTCTTCGCCGGCGGCCACGGCGGCGCGCGGCAGCGGCGTGGCCTCGGGCGGCGCGCTCCACTTGAAGCGGATGCGCTGCACCGCGGCCTTGTACACCGCTTCGAGCGGCTTGGCACCGTCCACGCTCAGGCCCAGGTCCTGCAGCAGGCCGTCGTGCACGCCAAAGGACCAGCCATGGATCGTGACCTGCTGGTCGCGGCTCCAGGCATCGACCATGACGGTGCTCACCGCCACGTTGACCACCTGCTCGGCCACGTTGAGTTCGCACAAGGCATCGGCGCGCACCGCTTCGGGCAGGCTGTCGAGCATCACGTGGTGCCGGTCGCGCACGTCCTGGATGTGGCGGATCCAGTTGTCGGCCAGACCGATGCGCTTGCCGCTGAGCGCGGCCGCCACGCCGGCGCAGCCGTAGTGGCCCACCACCATGATGTGCTTCACTTTCAGGTGCTCGACCGCGAACTGGATCGCCGAGAGCGCATTGAGGTCGGAGTGCACCACGATGTTCGCGACGTTGCGGTGCACGAACACCTCGCCGGGCTCGAGGCCGGTGATCTGGTTGGCGGGCACGCGGCTGTCGGAACAGCCGATCCACATGTAGCGCGGCGTCTGCTGCTTCACCAGGCCGGAGAAGAAGCCGGGCCGGTCGCGTTCCATCTGAGCGGACCAGGCACGGTTGTGGGCGAAGAGGTCGTCGAGGGTTTCGGTCATGGCGGTGATTGTCGATGAGTCGGGGTTGGGTGGAAGGTCGAGGCCGGCACTTCAGGCCGGCCTGGCGGCTTTCTGTGCACGGGCCAGGGCCGCGCGGCCTTTTTTCTCCTGCTCGCGCACCTCGGCCAGGTTGGCTTGCAGTTCGACGAGCTGCGCCTCGAGCTGCGCGCGGTGCGCGCCGAGAACGCCCAGGAACTTCTGCAGCTGCGCCGCGGTGTCGCGCGGGCTGTCGTACATGTCGAGAATCTCTTTCGCCTCGGTCAGGCTCAGGCCGAGGCGCTTCGCGCGCAGCGTGAGCGTGAGCCGGGCCCGGTCGCGCGCCGTGTAGATGCGCTGCATGCCCGAGCGTTCCGGCGTGAGCAGGCCCATGTCCTCGTAAAAGCGGATGGCACGCGTCGTGAGGTCGAACTCCTTCGCAAGCTGGCTGATGGTGAAGGTCTGCGCGGACATGGGCGAAAAGTACGGGTGAAACGCGTCGGCAAGGGCGTTGCGGTGGCGACAGCAGGTTTGCACCAGCGTCTCTACAATGTTGCCATCAACCCATGACGTTTACGTAAACGTCAATCTTACATGAACCTCCTCGAACGCGAACTCCACTACCCCCTGGGCGACACCCTGCCCGCCCCCGGCGAAGCACTGGAAGTCGCGCCGGGCGTGCGATGGATCCGCATGCGACTGCCGTTCGCGCTCGACCACATCAACCTCTGGCTGCTGCGCGACAGCATCGGCGGCGTCGAGGGCTGGACCGTGGTCGACTGCTGCATCGCGCACGACGAAGCGCGCGCCCAATGGGAACAGGTCTTCGAGACCCAGCTGCAGGGCCTGCCGATCCTGCGCGTGATCGTCACGCACATGCATCCCGACCACATCGGCCTGGCCGACTGGCTCTGCGCGCGCTGGAATGCGCCGTTGTGGATCAGCTCGACCGACTACCACGTGGCGCGCGTGCTCACCAGCACCGGCGACACGCTCGCGGGCGGCGAGGCGGCCGCGCGCTTCTTTGCCTCGCACGGCCTCAGCGACCCCGAGGCCATGGCCAAGATCCGCGCGCGCACCAGCTACTACGCGAACATGGTGCCCGCGGTGCCCGACCGCTTCGTGCGCATGATGGACGGCGACACCGTCATGATCGACGGCCATGCCTGGCGCTGCATCAGCGGCTACGGCCACGCGCCCGAGCACATCGCGCTGTATTGCGACGAACTGAAGCTGCTGCTCGGCGGCGACATGATGCTGCCGCGCATCTCGACCAACGTGAGCGTGCACGCGGGCGAGCCCGAGGCCAACTCGCTGCGGCTCTTTCTCGACAGCATCGACAAGTTCAAGGCGCTGCCGGCCGACACGCTCGGCTTGCCTTCGCACGGCAAGCCCTTCACGGGCATCCATCGCCGCGTCGACCAGCTGCAGGAGCACCACCGCGACCGCCTGGCCGAGCTGCTCGAGGCCTGCACCGCGGGGCCGCTGACGGCCGCCGAGGGCCTGCCGATCCTGTTCAAGCGCGCGCTAGACCTGCACCAGATGACCTTCGCGATGGGCGAGACGGTCGCGCACCTGCACCTGCTCTGGTTCGCGGGCCAGGTGCGGCGCGAATTGGGCGACGACGGCGTCTACCGCTTCAGGGCAGCCTGAAAGAAACCGGCGCCCTGCGCGCGGCGGCCGGCGCCGCATAGACTTCGGGCCCATGAACATGCCGCACACGCTCGCCGCGCTGCGCGCCGGCCGGCTGACGGGCGCGCGGCGGCTCGACCTCTCTTGCGGGCTGACCGAGTTTCCGCAAGAGATCTTCGCGCTCGCCGATTCGCTCGAGATACTCAACCTGTCGGGCAATGCGCTCGACGCGCTGCCTGACGACCTGGGCCGGCTGCAGCGGCTGCGTGTGCTGTTCTGCTCGGACAACCGTTTCACCGAACTGCCCGCGGTGCTGGGGCAATGCCGCTCGCTCGAGATGGTCGGCTTCAAGGCCAACCGCATCCGCAGCGTGCCCGCGGCCGCGCTCGAACTGCCGCTGTTGCGCTGGCTGATCCTGACCGACAACCAGATCGAGGCACTGCCCGATGCGCTCGGGCGCTGCGGGCGGCTGCAGAAGCTCATGCTCGCGGGCAACCGGCTGCAAACGCTGCCCGCATCGCTCGCGGCCTGCGGCCAGCTCGAACTGCTGCGCATTGCCGCCAACCGCTTCGAGCGCTTGCCCGCATGGCTGGCGTCGCTGCCGCGCCTCGCGTGGCTCGCGGCAGCCGGCAATCCCTTCGATGCCGCCGCCGAAGACGCCGCCATCGCGGCGCCTTCGGTGCCGAGCGTCGCCTGGCCCGACCTGGCGCTGGGGCGGCAGATCGGCCAGGGTGCCTCGGGCGTGATCCATGAAGCGGTGCTGCACGGTTCGCGGCCGGTGGCCGTCAAGCTGTTCAAGGGCGCGGTCACGAGCGACGGCTGGCCGCACAGCGAGATGGCCGCCAGCGTCGCGGCCGGCGAGCATCCCACGCTGGTTGCAGCGCAGGGCCGCATCGATGGGCATCCCGAAGGCTGCGACGGCCTGGTGATGGCGCTCGTCGATCCGGCGTTCACGGCGCTCGCGGATCCGCCGAGCTTCGACTCGTGCACGCGCGACGTGTACGCCGACGGCGCACGCTGGCCCTCGGCGGTCGCCCATCGCATCGCGCGCGACATCGCGTCGGCGATGCGGCACCTGCATGCACGCGGCATCGTCCACGGCGACCTCTATGCGCACAACATCCTGTGGCGGCCCGAGGCCGGCGCACGGCTCGGCGATTTCGGCGCGGCCTGGATGCCCGGCGCGCTCGGCGAGCCCCAGGCACGCGCCTTCCAGGCCGTCGAGATGCGCGCCTTCGGCTGCCTGCTCGAAGAACTGCTGGCGCGCTGCAGCGATGCGCCGGCGCCCGCCCTGGCCGCGCTCGCGGCGCGCTGCCTGCAGCCCGATGCGGCGGCACGCCCGTCGTTCGACGAAGCGCTGCGGCTCATCGAAGCCGCGCTGCCGTCGCCATGACGCGCCGCCCGCCACCGCAACTGCCGCTGCCCACGCGCGACGGCGTCGGCCCGAGCTGCGTCGGCCTGCCGCAAGGCCCGTGGCCGACCATCGCCGAGTTCCTGATCGAGCGCTTCACCGCGATCACGCCCGAGGCCTGGCGCGAGCGCATGGCGGCCCACGACGTGGTCGACGAGCACGGCGTGCCCGTGACCGCGTCGCGCCGCTACGAGGCGCCGCTCAGGGTGTACTACTACCGCACGCTCGACGGCGAGGCGCGCATTCCGTTCGAGGAGCAGATCGTCTATCGCGATGCCGACCTGCTGGTGGTCGACAAGCCGCCCTTCGTGCCCGTCGTTCCCACCGGCAAATACCTGCACGAAAGCCTGCTGGTGCGGCTGAAGCGCAAGCTCGGCGTCGACGACCTGGTGCCGATGCACCGCATCGACCGCAGCACGGCGGGGCTGGTGCTGTTCTCGGTGCGGCGTGCCACGCGCGGCGCCTACCAGACACTGTTCCCCGAGCGCCGCATCGACAAGCACTATGAAGCGGTCGTCCCCTGGCAGCCGGGCGTCTCGGCTGTGCCGGCCGTCTACCGCAGCCGGCTGGTCGACGACGAAGCGCACTTCATGCGCGTGAGGGAAGACGCCGGCGAGCCCAATTCCGAGACGCACATCGAGCTCGCGCAGCAGTCGGGCGGCCACGCGCTGCTCCGGCTTTCGCCCGTGACGGGGCGGCGCCACCAGCTGCGCGTGCACTGCATGGCGCTCGGCATGCCGATCGTCAACGACCCGATCTATCCCACGCTGCTGCCGCAGGGCGCCGACGATTTCGACCGGCCGCTGCAGCTGCTCGCCAAATCGGTGGCCTTCGATGATCCGCTGAGCGGCGAACGCCGCACTTTCACCAGCCCCCGGAGCCTGGCGCTGCCGCCAAGGTGACGGCGCGCGGGCGCGCGGCGCACTAAGCTCCCATCCGGCATCTTTCCCGACCCCGGAGACATCGACATGGACACTTCCCGACTCTTCTCGCTCGAGGGCCGCAGCGCCCTCATCACCGGCGGCTCGCGCGGCATCGGCCGCATGATCGCCGAAGGCTTTTTGGCCCAGGGCGCGCGCGTCTACATCTCGGCGCGCAAGGCCGAGGCCTGCGACGCCGCCGCCAAGGAGCTCTCGGCCTTCGGCCACTGCGTGTCGCTGCCGGCCGACGTGTCGACGCAGGAAGGCATGAAGGCGCTGGTCGAGGCCTATGCGGGCCACGAGAAGACGCTCGACATCCTCGTCAACAACGCCGGTGCCGCCTGGGGCGCGCCCTACGACGAGTTTCCAGAGAGCGGCTGGGACAAGGTGGTCGACCTCAACATGAAGACGCCCTTCTTCCTCACGCAGATGCTCACGCCGATGCTGCGCGCCGGCGCGACCGACCACCTCGCGAAGGTGATTAACATCGCGTCGATCGACGGCATCGCGGTCAATCCGCTCGAAACGTACTCCTACGCGGCCAGCAAGGCCGGCGTGATCCAGCTGACGCGCCGCATGGCCACGCGGCTCGCGCGCGACCGCATCGTCGTGAGCGCCATTGCGCCGGGCGCCTTCGCCTCGAGCATGAACAAGGATGCGCGCGACAACGCCGACGAGGTGGGCAAGCGCATTCCCGCCGGCCGCATCGGCACCCCCGAGGACATGGCCGGCGCGGCCATCTTCCTGGCCTCGCGCGCGGGCGACTACGTGCTGGGCTCGACGCTGGTGGTCGACGGCGGCGTGATCCACACGCGCGGCACCGAGTAGGGACCGCTGAGGGTCAGCGCCAGCGCGGGACGGCTTCTTCCTTGAGCTGCTGGCGCAGCACGCCGTAGTCCGGCACCACGCTTTCCACCGTCTCCCAGAAGCGGTGCGAGTGGTCCATGACGCGCAGGTGCGCGAGTTCGTGCGCCACCACATAGTCGATCACGGGCAGGCGGAAATGGATCAGCCGCCAGTTGAGCCGGATCGAGCCGTCGGCGCTCGCGCTGCCCCAGCGGGTGGCGGCGTTGGAGAGCGACAGCTTCTGCCACTGCACGCCGAGGCGCGGCGCGAAGTGGTCGAGCCGCTCGATGAAAAGCCGCCGCGCGCTGCGCATGAGCCAGGCCTGCGCGGCATCGCGGATCTGCGACGGCGCTGCGTTCTGTGCCACCGCGAGGCGCAGCACGCGCGGTTCGGTGCCGCCCGGGCCGGCCTCGTCGAGCGTGCCGCCGACGCTGGAGAAGCCGTGCTTCGGATCGAGCCGGATCACGACCGGCTCGCCCATGAACGGAAATTCGGCGCCGTCCTTCCACTCGATGCGCGTGGCCTCGACCCTCGCCTGGCGCTGCTGCGTCTCGTGCAGCTTGCGCAGGATCCAGTCGGCTTTTTCATGCACCGCGGCGTCGACGTCGCGCAGCGTCACCCAGCGCGGGGCGCGCACCGACAACCCTTCGGCACCGACGAGGAAGCCGATGGTCTTGCGCTTGCCGCGCTTGAACTCGTAGGCCACGCGCGCCGAGCCCAGCACCACCTCGCGCGTGGCCTGCGGATGCACGAAGCTCGCGAGCGCCAGCGTGTCGCGCAGCGGGATGGCGGGCGGCGCGGGTGGTGGGGGCGGCAGGGGCGGCGCGGGCGCAGGGGCCTCGCTGCCGAGCCCTTCGAACAGGTCCATCGTGAACTGCAGCAGTGCCCGCATCGTCCGGCTCTTTCCTGCCCGCGCGCGTGTTCGCTTCAGCGCCCGTGCGCCTGCACGGGCGGGCTGTCGTCGCGGTAGGCCTCGGGATCGAGCCGGCGCATCTCGGCCTCGATCCAGGCCTCGACCTCGCGCATCAGTTCGTCGGGCTTGCGTCCGGCGCTTGGGATGGCCGGGCCGATGGACACGTCGACCACGCCGGGGCGCTTGATGAAGGCCTTGCGCGGCCAGACCTTGGCCGAGGTGACCGCGATTGGAATGACCGGCACGCCGGTCTCGCAGGCGAGCCGCGTACCGCCGCTCTTGTAGGTGCCCTTCTGGCCGCGCGGAATGCGCGTGCCCTCGGGGAACATGATGATCCAGATGCCCTGCGCGAGCAGCTTGCGGCCCTGGTTCACCACCTTGTTGAAAGCCTGGGCGCGCTGGCTGCGATCGATGTGGATCATGTCGAGACGCGCCATCGCCCAGCCGAAGAAGGGCACATAGATCAGTTCCTTCTTGAAGACGTACGCCAGCGGGTGCGGCATCAGCGTGGGCATCAAAAAGGTCTCGAAGGTGGACTGGTGCTTGACCAGCAGGATCGCGCCCGCGAGCTTGTCGGTGGGAAGGTTCTCCATGCCGCTCACGCGGGTGCGGATGCCCAGCAGCACGCGTGCGCCGCCGATGGCCCAGCCGAGCCAGCGCGCGGCCATCCAGTAGAGCGGAATGCCGCGCTTCCAAAGCGAGCTGACGCACATGATGATGCCCCAGGGCACGACGGTGACGAGCATCCAGAGGGCATGGACCACGGAACGGAGAAAAGCCATCAGACAGCCACCTGCAGTGCGGCCTGCGCTTCGCGCGCAAGCAGAAAGTCGACAAAGGCGGCCAGGTCGTCGTGGACCATGGTGTTCGCCGGGTATTCGGAGGGAAGCGGATCGACGCCGCGGCAGGCGGCGCCCATGCCGGTGAGCAGCAGGTGTGGTTCGCAGCCCGCCGCGGCGCCGGCCTGAAGGTCGCGCAGGCTGTCGCCGGCCGTCGGCACGCCCTTGAGGTCGACGCCGAAGCGGTCGGCGATCTGGCGGAACAGCCCGGGCGCTGGCTTGCGGCAGCCGCAGTCCTCGTCGGGGCTGTGCGGGCAATAGAAGACCGCCTCGACCCGCCCGCCCACGGCCGCGAGCATCTTGTGCATCTTGGCGTGCATGGCGTTGAGCGAGGCCATGTCGAACAGGCCGCGCCCGAGCCCCGACTGGTTGGAGGCGATCACCACCTGCCAGCCCGCATGGTTGAGCCGGGCCACGGCCTCGAGCGCGCCGGGCAGCGGCGTCCACTCGACGTCGCTCTTGACGAAGTCTTCGCGGTGCACGTTGATCGTGCCGTTGCGGTCGAGGATGACGAGTTTCATGGGGTGGTCCCTTCAGACTCCTGATGACGCCGCGCTACCCAAGCCGTCAAGTGCGGCAGCGGGTACTTGGCTGGGTCCAGACAGCCTATGCGTTCTTTCAGAACGTCGACCGACACCAGTCGATGCCTCAAGAGTTCGCGAACGAAATCGGCATCCTTCTCACGACCCGCGACGCACTTCGACACGACGAGGTCGTGCAGCTCTGGGCAGATGGCGGTGATGTCGCCGATGTAGTGCAGGCTTGCGCGGCTCATCCAATCGCTCGGCATCACTGCCGTTTCGGGGCCTACGCCATCCGCGAAGTAGCCGAACGTCTCGTGGAAGCTGGAATGCATGCCGATGGCGCCGTCGATCAGGTCGGCACGCTCTGGATGCAGAGCAGGATAGAGATCGATCTCGCGCGATACCAACAGTGCCTCGGGCGGGTGCTCGAGGAGAAGAAGCACGGCTTGGCTGCCCACGACGACGAACGAGTTTTCCTTCGAGATCGCCGCGGAGGCTCGCAACACATGCTGCAATTCGTCGAGCTTCATTGCGATGCGACTTGCTCGCGCGCCTGCTTGAGCAACATGGTTCTCTCACTCTGCGGGACGAGTCCGCCAAGCGGCGATACGCTCCGCAGGAGCTGCCCGTGGTCTGACTCGACGAGGACTGCGCTTTCCAGCGCAAGGATCTGCTCATTGGCGAGCAATTGCTCCCACTCGTCCCACAAAACGTCCGACGGCGTGGCGCCTGACTGTCGACGCCAGCGGGTCAGCGTCTGGCGGGCGTGGTCGCGCAACGCAGGTTCACGGCGCAAGGCGTCCAGCGCTCGCCGATGCAATGCAAGCGAAAACTGATCCAGTTGCTGTTGCCTGTTCATGCGCAATTATCGAACGCCAAACCTCAAGCCGCCAGCCGCTCGAGCTGCGCCACTCGGTTCATCGCCACGTGCAGCGACATCAGCAGCCCGAGCCGGTTGAGCCGCAGGTCGGCCTGCTCGGCATTCACCATCACGCCGTCGAAGAAGGCATCGACCGGCTCGCGAAGGGCCGCCAGGGTCTGCAGCGATCCGGTGTAGTCGCCGGCGTCGAACTGCGCATTGGCGGCGGGCACGACCTCGGCCATGGCGGCGTGCAGCGCGCGCTCGGCGGGTTCCTGCAGCAGCAGCTCGCTCACGTGCGCATCGGCCTCGGGCGCCTTCTTGAGGATGTTGCCGATGCGCTTGTTGGCGGCGGCCAGCGCGGCGGCGGCAGGCAGCGCGGCAAAGGCGCGCACGGCTGCTAGCAGGCGCGGCACTTCGCCCAGGCGCTGGGGCCGCGGTGCGAGCACGGCGTCGACTTCCTGTGCGCTGGCACCCTGCTCGCGCAGGCTGCCCGCGAGCCGGTCGAGCACGAAGTCCTGCAGCTCGGCGGTGGCGCGCTGGCGGTCGAAGCCCTCGATGCCCTCGAACTGTGCCGCGGCGTCGGCCAGCAGCGCGTCGAGGTCGAGCGGCAGGTTCTTCTCGCTCAGCATGCGGATCACGCCGAGCGCATGGCGGCGCAGCGCGAACGGATCGCGGTCGCCGGTGGGCAGGTTGCCGATGCCGAACATGCCGACCAGCGTCTCGAGCTTGTCGGCCAGCGCCACCACGAGGCCGACGGGATTGCGCGGCAGCGCGTCGCCCGCGAAACGCGGCTTGTAGTGGTCTTCGATCGCGTCGGCCACCGCGGCATCGAGGCCGTCGTGCAGCGCGTAGTAGCGGCCCATGGTGCCCTGCAGTTCGGGGAACTCGCCCACCATGTCGGTCACGAGGTCGGCCTTGGCCAACTGCGCCGCCTGGGTGGCGTGGGCCGCGAGCGTGGCGTCGCCGAATTGGCCGCCCAGTGCCTCGGCGATGCCGCGTGCAATGCGCATGACGCGCTCGACGCGCTCGCCCTGCGTGCCGAGCTTATTGTGGTAGACCACCTTGGCCAGCGATTCCACGCGCGAGGCCAGCGACTTCTTGCGGTCCTGGTCGAAAAAGAATTTCGCGTCGGCCAGCCGCGGGCGCACCACGCGCTCGTTGCCGCCGATCACCGCGCTGGCGTCGTCGGGGCTGATGTTGCTCACGACCAGGAACTGGTGGGTGAGCCGGTTCTGCGCATCGAGCAGCGGAAAGTACTTCTGGTTGGCCTTCATCGTGAGGATCAGGCACTCCTGCGGCACTTCGAGGAACTCGCGCTCGAAGCTGCAGACCAGCACGTTCGGGCGCTCGACCAGCGCGGTCACTTCGTCGAGCAGTGCGTCGTCATGGATCGGCACCGAGCCGCCACCGACCTTCACCGCGGCGGCCGCCAATTGGCGCGCGATCTCGGCGCGCCGCGCCTCGAAGCTCGCGATGACCGCGCCGTCTTCCAGCAACTGCAGTGCGTAGCTGTTGGCGTCGCGCAGCACTACGGGGTCGACTGCCGCCTCGAAGCGGTGGCCGTGCGTTTCGCGTCCGGCCTGCAGGCCGAGCGCCTCGACCGGCACCACGGCATCGCCATGCAGCGCGACCAGGCCGTGCGCGGGACGCACGAAGCTCACGCTGCTCCAGCCCGGCAGTTCGCATCCGCTTTCGAGCTGGTAGCTCATGACCTTCGGGATCGGCAGCTTGGCGATGGCTTCGGCCAGTGCCTTCTGCAGGCCTTCGGCGAGCGTCGCGCCCTTGGCGGTGCTTTCGTAGAACAGGGCCTCGGCCTTCCCGTCCATGGCGCGCTTCAGGCCCGCCACGGCCGCATCATCGGCGCCGAGTGCGGCCAGGCGCTTGCGCAGCGCGGGCGTGGGCTGGCCCGAGGCATCGAGCCCCACCGACACCGGCATGAGCTTTTGCGACACAGCCTTGTCGGCAGCGCGCTCGGCGACGAGCGTGAGGTGCGCGGCAAGGCGGCGCGGCGAGGCATAGGCGGTGAGCACCGAGCCAGCCTCGGCCAGGCCCTGCGCCACGAGCTGGTCGCGCAGCACACCGGCAAAGGCATCGCCGAGCTTCTTCAATGCCTTGGGCGGCAGTTCTTCGACGAACAGTTCGACCAGCAGGGAATTCTTGTTGTTCATGGGATTCGTCATCACTCAGGCGGCCTTCCTGGGGGCGATCTGCGCGACCCATTCGCGCGGCGCCATCGGGAAGCCCAGCCGCTCACGGCTGTCGTAGTAGCTCTGCGCGACGCTGCGCGCGAGGTTGCGGATGCGGCCGATGTAGGCGGCGCGCTCGGTCACGCTGATCGCGCCGCGCGCGTCGAGCAGGTTGAAGCTGTGCGCGGCCTTGAGCACCTGCTCGTAAGCCGGCAGCGCGAGCTGCTCGGCCATGAGGTGCCTGGCCTGCTTCTCGTGCGCGGCGAAGGCGGTGAACAGGAACTCGGCGTCGCTGTGCTCGAAGTTGTAGGTCGACTGCTCGACCTCGTTCTGCTTGTAGACGTCGCCGTAGCTCAGGCCGTCGGTCCAGCTCAGGTTGTAGACGTTGTCCACGCCCTGCAGGTACATGGCCAGGCGCTCGAGGCCGTAGGTGATCTCGCCGGTGATCGGCTTGCAGTCGATGCCGCCGACCTGCTGGAAATAAGTGAACTGCGTCACTTCCATGCCGTTGAGCCAGACCTCCCAGCCCAGGCCCCAGGCGCCGAGCGTCGGGTTCTCCCAGTCGTCCTCGACGAAGCGGATGTCGTTCTTCTTGAGGTCGAAGCCCAGGGCCTCGAGCGAGCCGAGGTAGAGCTCGAGGATGTTGGACGGCGCGGGCTTGAGCACCACCTGGTACTGGTAGTAGTGCTGCAACCGGTTCGGGTTCTCGCCGTAGCGGCCGTCCTTGGGGCGGCGGCTGGGCTGGACGTAGGCGGCCTTCCAGGGCTCGGGGCCGAGCGCGCGCAGGAAGGTGGCGGTGTGCGAGGTGCCCGCGCCCACTTCCATGTCGTACGGTTGCAGCAGCGCACAGCCCTTGTCGGCCCAGTACGACTGCAATTTGAGAATGATTTGCTGGAAGGTCAACATGAAGCAGGCCGGCGTTACCGGGCATTCATCGGGCATTGATCGGTAGCGGGGTGAAAGAACACCGCGGAAGCGCGCGATTTTACGGGTGGAGGGCTGCTCTCCCACAGCCGCCCGGGATGGCGACTGCCCCGCCGGGCGCACGGTGTATGCGACAAACGAGGGCCGGCCGCGCGCCACCGCCCCACAGACAGACATGCAACCGCCCCACATCGGCCCCGAATCGCCCCTGTTCATCGTCCTCAACACCAGTTCCGGCAGCGAGGACGCCGCCGAGGCCCGCCGGACCATCGAGGAAGGCTGCGCCGCGGCCGGCCGCCGCCACCGCATCTTCGAGATCGACGGCCGGGCGACGGTGCAGGCGTTGGCGCGCGAGGCGGTCGAACGGGCGCGCGCCGTGGGCGGGATCGTGGTGGCCGCGGGCGGCGACGGCACGATCAATGCGGTGGCCCAGGCCACGCTGGGCAGCGGACTGGCCTTCGGCGTGCTGCCGCAGGGCACCTTCAACTACTTCAGCCGCGCCCACGGCATTCCGCGCGACACCGCCGAGGCGCTGCAGGTGCTTCTGACCCAGCAGCCTCGGCCGGCCCAGGTGGGACTGGTCAACGACCGCGCTTTCCTGGTGAATGCCAGCATGGGCCTGTATGCCGAGCTGCTCGAGGAGCGCGAAAGCTACAAGGCGCGCTACGGCCGCAACCGCTGGGTCGCCTTCTTCGCGGGGCTGCTCACGGTGATGCGGGGCCACCGGCACTGGAACCTGCGCATGGCGTGGCGCGGGCAGGAGCGGGCCGTGCGCACGACGACGCTGTTCGTGGGCAACAACCCGCTGCAGCTGCTGCAGGTCGGCATCGACCATGCCGACGCGCCCGAGAACGGCCAGCTGGCCGCCGTGACGCTCAAGCCCATGGGCCTGCTCGCGATGCCGGGCCTGCTGGTGCGCGGCGCATTGGGCCGCCTGGGCAGCGCCGACGAGGTGCTGAGCTTTCCGTTCGAATCGCTGACCGTGAACGCCGGCCATTCGCGCGGCCCGCGGCGCGTCAAGGTGGCGACCGACGGCGAGATCGCCTGGGCCGAGATGCCGCTGCTGTTCCGGGTCGCGCCCGAACCGCTGTGGCTGGTGCGGCCCGAGGTGGCACCGGAACTGGAGGCCGCCAAGCAATGAGCGGCCTGCTGCAGATTTCCGATCCGCATTTCGGCACCGAGCAGCCCGAGGTATTGGCGGCGCTGGAGCGCTTCGCGCGCGAGCTGGCGCCGCAGGTGGTGGTGCTCTCGGGCGACATCACGCAGCGGGCCACGCGGCGCCAGTTCGCAGCGGCGCGCGCCTTCGTCGACCGGATAGCGGCACCGGCCCTGGTGGCGATCCCGGGCAACCACGACATACCGCTGTTCCAGCTCGGCGCGCGCCTGCTCTCACCCTACGGCCGCTATGCCGACGCCTTCGGCGATGACCTGGAGCCGGTGTTCGAATCCGCCGACTGGCTGGTGATCGCGGTCAACACCACGCGCTGGTACCGGCACGAGGACGGCGAGGTCTCGCCCGCGCAGGTCCAGCGCGTGGCGGACCGGCTTGCACGCGCCACCCCCGCGCAGCTGCGCGTGGTGGTCACGCACCAGCCGGTGCTGGTGACCCGGCCCGAAGACCTGCGCAACCGCGTGCATGGACATGAAGCGGCGATGGCGCGCTGGTGCGCGGCCGGCATGGACCTGATCCTCGGCGGCCACATCCACCTGCCGTTCGTGCGCCCGCTCGCCGAGGCCGGCACCGGCTGCCCGTCGACCGCCTGGGCGGTCCAGGCCGGCACGGCGGTGTCGTCGCGCGTGCGCGGCGGGCATCCCAATTCGGTGAACGTGCTGCGCATGGCCGACGCGGAGGCCGGCCGCATCTGCCAGGCCGAGCGCTGGGACCATTCGGCGATCGAAAAGGCCTTCGTCTGCGCCAAGACATGGCGGCTGCCGCTGGCGGAGAACGTCGGCGCGCCGGACTAAAGTCGGGCGTATGCCGATGGAAGCCCCCGCTCTCGTTCTTCTCGCGCGCCAGGTCGGCGAGCATGCCCTGGCCTGGTTCGTGGCCGTGTTCGCGCTGTCGGTGCTTGGCACGGGCGTGGTCTGTGGCAGCCTGCAGCGGCGCCGCGCCCGCAACGCCCAGGCCGGCGAACCCGACGAGCCGCGGCTCGCCGGGGCGCTGATGGTCGGCTTTGCCGGCATCCTGGCGGCCGCGAGCCTGGTCGCCTACATCGCCTCGAAGCTCGGCGACGGACGGCTGCTGGGAATGGCCGACCAGGCGCTCGCCGACGCGATTGCGGCGCATGTGCCGTGGACCGCCCTCGTGGCTTTCAGCCGGCTCACGCACCTCGGCGACTTCGAGTTTCTGGCGCCGGTGTGCCTGGCCGTGGCCTGGCTGCTGTGGCGCCATGCGCACCGGGGGCTCGCACTCGGATGGGTGATGGCGCTCGGCGGCATCGTGCTGCTGAACCCGGCACTCAAGCACATCTTCGAGCGCGCGCGGCCGGTGCATGAGCACGGGCTTGCGCTAGAGACCAGCTACAGCTTTCCGAGCGGCCACGCGGCGGGCGCGATCGTGAGCTACGGCATGCTGATGTACCTGGCGCTGCGGCTGCTGCCACCGCGCTGGCATGTGCCCGCGGCCATGTCCGCCGCGGCCGCCATCGTCACCATTTCCTGCAGCCGCGTGTTCCTGCAGGTGCACTTCGCGAGCGATGTGCTCGCCGGCCTGGCGACCGGCCTGGCCTGGCTGCTCGTGTGCGTGGGCAGCCTCGAATACGCGCGGCACCGCAGGCGCCGCACCGCGCGCTGAGCGCGGGTCAATACTCCCAGAAGATGCGTTGCAGCTCTTTGGTGTCGCTGGTCTTGGTGAGCGCCAGCATCGCGAGGATGCGCGCCTTCTGCGGGCGCAGGTCGTGCGCCACTACCCAGTCGTACTTGTCGTCGGGCTGCTCGGCATTGCGCAGCACGAAGCCGTCGGCCACGCGCGAGGCGCGGATCACTATCACGCCGTCGGCGCGCGCCTTCTGCAGGTTCGGCACGACACGCGCCGCCACCGAGCCGTTGCCCGTGCCGGCATGGACGATCGCCTTCACGCCGGCCTTGGCATAGGCATCGACCGCAATCGGCGAAACCCCTTCGTAGCCCAGCGCGATCTCCACCGGCGGCAGCGCATCGATGCTGTCGATGTTGAACTCCGAAGCCGTGGTGTGGCGCTTCACCGGCGCACGGAACCAGTAGTTGCGGCCTTCGACCACCATGCCGAGCGGGCCCCACTGGCTCGAGAACGCGCTGGTCTTGATGTTGACGTTCTTGCTCACGTCGCGGCCGCTGTCGATGTTGTCGGCCATGGTCACGAGCACGCCCTTGCCGGCCGCGTCCTTGCTGCCAGCCACGCTGACGGCGTCGTACAGGTTGAGCGCGCCGTCGGCCGAGAGCGCGGTGCCGGGGCGCATCGAGCCGACCACCACGATCGGCTTGCTGGTGTGCACGGTGAGCGTCAGGAAGTAGGCGGTCTCTTCGAGCGTGTCGGTGCCGTGGGTGATGACGATGCCGTCCACGTCGGCCTGCTTCGACAGCGCCGAAACGCGCTTGGCGAGCGTCAGCAGGTTGTCGTTGGTCATGCTCTCGGAAGCGACCTGGAACACCTGTTCGCCGCGCACATTGGCGATCTTGGCAAGTTCGGGCAAGCCGGCGATCAGCTTGTCGACGCCGACCTTGGCGGCCGCGTAGGTGGCGCTGTTGACGGCGGAGGCGCCTGCCCCCGCGATGGTGCCGCCGGTCGCCAGGATCACCACGTTGGGAAGCGCCTGCTGCGCCTGGGCGATGGCGCTGGCCGCAAGCAGTGCGGCCCCGGCCGCGAAGGCCCGGAGGCGAGAAGAAAGGTACATGAACAACTCCTGGTGTTAACAGTTCTATGAAGCGGCGAGAAGATACCCGGAACCATGCCGGCATGCCGCCGGCCGCCATGCAGGCATGGCATGCGGCCATGCGCGTGGGATTACCATCGGGCCGGCGCACCGCCGCCGCCCCCATGAACGCAGATTCCGCCGCCCTTCCCCCCGCCCCCGCCCAGGAGATGCCCGCCCCCGAGGGCCCGCTGTCGCGCGCGCGCCCCGGGCGCGAGCGGATCATGGCGTCGATCCGGGCGGCAGCCATTGCCGAGTTCAGCCTCCACGGCCTGAAGGGCACGTCGACCCAGGCCATCGCCGCGCGCGCCGGGCTCACCAAGCCGCAGCTGCACTACTACATCGCGGGCAAGGAAGAGCTCTACGAAGAGCTGCTGATGCAGGTGCTGCACGCATGGAAGGTGGTGTTCTCGTTCGAGGACGCGAACGACCCGGCCACGGTGCTCGGCGCCTACATCCGCAAGAAGCTCGACCATGCGTTCGACAACCCGGAGATCTCGCGCATCTTCACGCGCGAGGTGCTCGACGGCGGCCGCAACCTCGAGCGCTACTGGCCCAACGCGCGCGCCTGGACGCAGAAGAAGGTCGACATCATCAACGGCTGGATCGCGCGCGGGCAGATGCGCCCGCTCGACGCGCGGCTGCTCTTGATGCACATCTGGGCCATGACCCAGAGCTACGCCGATTACGCGATCCAGACGCGCGTGATGCTCGGCCTGCCGCCCGATGCGCCCATCGACCGCGAGCCGATCGCGCGCGAGCTCGTGGGCTTCGTGCTGAGCGGCTGCGGCATCGAAACGTAAAGAACCGCAGCGCTCGAGCCCCCGTCGAGCAGCCCTCCCTGGGCCCCAAGCCGGTGCATCCGCGCTGGCACGTCGCTTGCATAACCTGACCACTTGCTCTGATTAAGCGGTCAAACACCATGCGCGTGCTCGTCGTCTACTGCCATCCGGTCGAAACCAGCTTCCATGCGGCCCTGCACCTGGAGGTGCTGAGGAACCTGCGCGCTGCGGGGCACGAGGTGGACGACTGCGACCTCTACGCGGAAGGATTCAACCCCGTGCTTTCGCGCGAGGAGCGGCTTGGCTACCACGAGGTGCCGCAGAACCAGCTGCCGCTCAAGCGCTACGTGGAGCGGCTGCAATGGGCCGAAGGCATCGTCTTCTGCTTTCCGACCTGGTGCTTCGGCCTGCCGGCGATGCTCAAGGGCTATTTCGACCGGCTCTTCATGCCCGGCGTGGCCTTCGACATCAGCGATCCGGCGAACGTGCGGCCGATGCTCACGCACATCAAGCGCATCAGCGCCGTGGTCACTTACGGCCGCCCGCGCTGGATGGCCTGGTACATGGGCGATCCGCCGCGCAAGATCGTCACGCGCTACATGCTGCGGCTGACGGGCCGGCGCGCGAAGGTGGACTATCACGCCCACTACCACATGAACGTGGCGACCGAGCCCCAGCTGAAGCGCTTCATGGCGCGGGTCGGGCAGTCGATGGCGCGCTTCGCATGATCGCGCCGCCGGCCCTGCTCGACAACGTGCGGCTGCCGCGCTGGCTGCTGCCGCCCGGCTGGCCGGCGCGCGAAGGCGTGCCCGCGCTCGCATGCATCACGCTCGACGCCGGCCGCGTGCAATCGGTGCGTCCCGCCACCGGCGCGGCCCTTCCGCCCACGGGCTGGGACGCGGGCGGCGCGCTCGCGCTGCCGGGCTTCGTCGACGCCCACACGCACCTCGACAAGGCCTTCACCCTGCCGCGCATGGGACAGGTGCAGCCCGGGCTGCTCGGCGCCATCGACGCGATGCTGGTCGACCGCGCCCACTGGACGGCCGCCGACGTGCGCGAGCGAGCGTCGCGTGCGCTGCAATGGGCCTGGGAATGCGGCACCACGCAGGTGCGCACCCACGTCGACTGGTGGGAGCCCGACGCGCTGCCGACGGCCTGGGCCGTGATGGCCGAACTCGCCGAGGAATGGCAGGGCCGCATTCGGCTGGAGCAGGTCGGCCTGATCAAGCTGCCGCTGTTCGAGGACGCCGCGCAGGCGTTGCGGCTCGCCCAGCGGGTGAAAGCCACCGGACCGCATGCGCTGCTCGGCGGCTTCGTGCATTCCACCAACTGGAGCGAGGCCGCGCTGCGCAACCTGCTGCTGGCAGCGCAGGCCTGCGAGCTCGACGTGGACCTGCATGTGGACGAGGAACTCGACGCGCGGGCAGTCGGCCTGGCGACCACGGCGCGGGTCCTGCGCGAGATCGGCTTCGAAGGGCGCGTGGTCTGCGGCCACATCTGCGCGCTGGCCGTCCAGCCCGAAGCGCAGGCGCTCGCCACGCTCGACGCGGTGGCACGGGCGCCGATCACCGTGGTCTCGCTGCCCGCCACCAACCTGCTGCTGCAGGACGCCGTGACCGGCCGCACGCCGCGCCTGCGCGGCATCACGCTGGTGAAGGAAGCGCGCGAGCGCGGCATCCCGCTGCTGTTCGCGAGCGACAACGTGCAAGACCCGTTCTGCCGCTTCGGCAGCTTCGACCCGGTCGAGGCGCTGGGCACGGCCGCCCTGGTGGCGCAGCTCGACCACCCTTTTGACACCTGGTCCGAGGCGTTGTGCCGTGCGGACTGGCTGCGACGCGAACCTGCTACGGCGGCGCCCACGCTGATCGGCGCGAGCGCCGACCTGGTGCTGTTCACGCAGGCCGACCACCACGGCTGGCCCTCGCGCAGCGCTGCGCGCGTGGTGCTGCGCGGGGGCCGAGTGGCGCACGGCGATGCCAACCCTTTCCTTCCCACGTAGAGACCTCCCAAAGGCGCCCATGCTCCACGGCTACATCCCACCCCACCGCTTTCTGCCCTACCTCAGCTGGACCGAGATTGCGGCCCTGCCGGACCGCGAGAACACGGTCATCGTGCTGCCCTGTGGCGCCATCGAACAGCACGGCCCGCACCTGCCGTGCTCGGTCGACAGCGTCATCTGCTCCGGCGTGATGGGCAAGGCGCTCGAGAAGCTGCCCGCCGAGGTCCGCGCCTTTGCGCTGCCGACCATCACCTATGGCAAATCGGAAGAGCACCTGCACTTTCCGGGCACCATGACCTTGACCGGCACCACGCTGCTGTCGACGGTGATCGAGATCGGCGAATCGGTGTACCGCTCGGGCTTTCGCAAGCTGCTGTTCGCGAACGGGCATGGCGGCCAGCCGCAGGTACTCGAGATGGCCGCGCGCGAGTTGCGGCTGCGCCATGGCGACTTCGTGGTGGTGCCGCATGGCGTCTCCCGGCTGCCGAGTGCGGCCAGCAAGCAGGTGAGCGATCAGGAGAAAAAGCTCGCGATGCACGCGGGCCATTCGGAAACCGCCTTGATGCTCGCGCTCGCGCCCGAAACGGTGCACATGGCGCGCGCCGTCGCCAACTTTCCGCCACCGTTCCCGATCAAGCTGCTGTCGCCCGACGGGCGACCGGCCTGCGCCTGGACCGCACGCGACTTCGGCCCGAGCGGCGTGATCGGCGACCCGACCACCGCCACCCGGGAACAGGGCGAGCAGATCCTCGACACCCTCTCCGACAGCTGGGTGCAGGCGCTGACCGAACTGCATGCACTGCGCTGGCTGGTGCGCGAGGAAGCCACCTGGGAGCGCGGCCACCAGCAGGGCTTCATCCAGCAGCACTTCGCGCCGGCCTGAGCCTGCTTCTTGCATCCGGCATTTCTCCCAGCCCTTCTCAACTCACTGCCCCGAAAGGTCGACTCCCATGCGCTCCTCCTTCGCACTCTCCCTGGCCGGCGCCGCCGCCATCGCCTTCCTCGCTGCCGCTGCCCCCGCACGGGCCGACGACAAGTTCACCTACATGACCAACTGGTACGCGCAGGCCGAGCATGGCGGCTTCTACCAGGCGGTGGCCGAAGGCATCTACAAGAAGCACGGTCTCGACGTGACCATCAAGATGGGCGGCCCGCAGGTCAACATCACGCAGATGATGGCCGCGGGGCAGGCCGACTGCATCATGGGCTCGAGCGACATCCAGATGATGCAGGTGCGCGAAGGCGGCGTGCCGGTGGTCAACGTCGCGGCCTTCTTCCAGAAGGATCCGCAGGTGCTGATCGCACACGATGACGTGAAGAAGTTCGAGGACCTGAAGGCCAAGACGCTGCTGATCGGCGCCCAGGCCAACCGCGGCTACTGGCCCTGGCTCAAGTCGAAGTTCGGACTCAAGGACGAGCAGACGCGGCCCTACACATTCAACATCCAGCCCTTCGTGGCCGACAAGAACACCGCGCAACAGGGCTACCTGACTTCGGAGCCCTATGCGATCCAGAAGGCCGGCGTGAAGAGCACCGTGCTGATGTTCAGCGACCACGGCTTTCCTGCCTACGCCACCACGGTCTCGTGCATGGAAAAGACGGTGAAGGAGCGAAGCAAGCAGGTGGCGGCCTTCGTCAAGGCCTCGGCCGAAGGCTGGAAGAGCTACCTTGCGAATCCCGCGCCCGCCAACGCGCTGATCAAGAAGGACAACCCCAACATGACCGACGATCAGCTCGCCTACAGCGTGGCCAAGCTCAAGGAGATGGGCATGATCACCGGCGGCGATGCGGCGCAGCTCGGCATCGGCGTGATCACCGATGCACGCGCCAAGGCGAGCTACGACTTCCTCGTGGGCGCCAAGCTGCTCGACCCGGCCAAGGTGACGCTTGCGAAGACCTACACGACCGAGTTCGTGAAGGACGCCAAGGTCATTCCTTGAGCCCCGCGCCATGAATCGCATCGAGCCCCACACCCTTGCGCCGCCAACGGCGACCTCCGTGCCCGCGGTGGAAGTCCTCTCGGCCGAGAAGACCTATCCCAACGGCACGCAGGCGCTGCTGCCGGTGGACCTGTCGATCGCCGAAGGCGAGTTCGTCACGCTGCTCGGCCCCTCGGGCTGCGGCAAGAGCACGCTGCTGAAGATGGTGGCTGGCATGCTCGCGCCAAGCGACGGACGGCTGCTGGTCTGGCGCAAGCCGGTGGCAGAGATCCACAGCTGCCCGCGCAAGCTGTCGTTCGTGTTCCAGTCGGCCACGCTGATGCCCTGGGCCAGCGTGAAGACCAACGTGCGGCTGCCGCTCGATCTGGCCGGCGTGCCGCGCAAGGAGGCCGAGGCACGCGTGATGGACGCGCTCGCGCTGGTGGGGCTCGAGAAGTTCGCCGATGCGCTGCCGCGTGCATTGTCGGGCGGCATGCAGATGCGCGTGTCGATCGCGCGCGGCCTGGTCACCGAGCCCGACCTGCTGCTGATGGACGAGCCTTTCGGCGCACTCGACGAGATCACGCGCCACAAGCTCGATGCCGACCTGCTCGAACTCTGGCGCAAGAAGAAGCTCACGGTGATCTTTGTGACGCACTCGATCCACGAGGCCGTGTTCCTCTCGACGCGGGTGGTGATGATGGCCGCACGCCCGGGCCGGGTGGTGGAGCAGTTTCACATCGACGAGCCCTACCCGCGCAGCCCTGACTTCATGGTGACGCCCGAATTCGCGCGCCATGCGCGCGGCCTGCAGGAAAGCCTGCTGCGCGCGAGCCGCGCCGACGAGGAGCACGCACGATGACGACGACGACAGCCAGAAAGAACCCGCCGCTGCTGGCCCAGCCACGCGTGCAGCGCGTGCTCTATCCACTGCTGATCGGCCTGGTGCTGCTCGCGCTGTGGCAATGGATGGTGGTCGCGATGGAACTGCCGCCCTACCTCGTTCCCTCGCCGATGCTGATGGTGCAGACGCTCGTCACCGACTGGGCGCCGCTCGGCAATGCGCTGCTGGTCACGCTCAAGATCACGCTGCTGTCGTTTTTGCTGGCCACGGTGGCGGGCGTGCTGATCTCGTTTCTGTTCGTGCAGAGCAAGCGCATCGAGACCGCGCTGTTCCCTTATGCGGTGCTGCTGCAGGTGACGCCGATCGTCGCCGTGGCGCCGCTCATCATCATCTGGGTGAAGAACCCGGTGGCCGCCATGACGGTGTGCGCGGCGCTGGTGGCGCTGTTCCCGATCATCAGCAACACCACGCTGGGGCTGCGCAGCATCGACCCCGACCTGCAGAGCTACTTCAAGCTCAACCGTGCCACGCGCTGGCAGCAGCTGGTGCGGCTGCGGATTCCGAGCGCGCTGCCGTATTTCTTTGGCGGGTTGCGCATCTCGAGCGGCCTCGCGCTGATCGGCGCGGTGGTGGCCGAGTTCGTGGCCGGCACCGGCGGCGCGGGCGCGGGGCTGGCCTACCAGATCCTGCAGGCCGGCTTTCAACTGAACATCCCGCGCATGTTCGCGGCCCTGCTCCTGATCTCGCTGACCGGCGTCGCGCTCTTCGTGCTGATGGCCTGGCTCACCAAGCTCGCGCTCGGCTCGTGGCACGCGAGCGAACTTTCCCAGGATTGACCTTGACCATGAACGCTTCCATCTCCGCCATCGAACAACTGCTGTTCGAACTGCCGAACCTCGACTGGATCACCGACGAAAGCCGCGTGGCACGCCTGTCGCAAGACTTCTCCTGGTTCAGCCCGGTGCTGAACCGCCAGCTCAAGGACAAACGCGCCGACGCCGTCGTGCGGCCGCGCACCGAGGACGAGATCCGCGCGGTGGTCGGGGCCTGCGCACGGCGCGGCATACCGATCACCATCCGCGGCAGCGGCACCGGCAACTACGGCCAGACCACGCCGCTCGCGGGTGGCGTGGTGCTCGACATGACGGGCTACAACGCCTGCCTGTGGGTGCAGCCCGGCGTGGCGCGCGCGCAGGCCGGCATCCGCCTGGGCGAGCTCGAAAAGCAGACCAGACCCACGGGCCAGGAGCTGCGCTGCGTGCCGTCCACCTACCGCAGCGCCACGCTGGGGGGCCTGTTCGGCGGCGGCTTCGGCGGCGTGGGCTCGATCAACTACGGACCGCTGAGCGCGCCGGGCAACGTGATCGGCATTCGCGCGATGACCATCGAGGCAGAGCCGCAGATGGTCGAGCTGCGCGGCCCCGACGCCATGCGCATGCACCACCTGTGGGGCACCAACGGCCTGGTGCTGGAACTGGAGATCGCGCTGGCACCGGCGCATCCCTGGCTGGAGACGCTGGTGACCTTCGACAGCTTCGAGCACGCGCTGAACTTTGCCGACAGACTCGCGAACGCGCCGGGCATCGTCAAGCGCGGTGTGACTTTCTTTGCCGCGCCCGTCGCCGACCACCTCGCGCAGCTGGCCGCGCACCTGCCCAAGGGCTGCCACACCGTGCTGTCGCTGGTGGCCGAATCGAACGAACCGGCCATGATGCTGCTGGTGCAGGCGCACGGCGGCACGGTGGGCTACCGCAAGACGGCTGCCGAGGTACAGAAGAGCAACCGCACGCTGATGGAGTTCACCTGGAACCACACGACGCTGCACGCGCTGAAGATCGATCCCACGCTGACCTACCTGCAAAGCGGGTTCGTTCCCGGCAGGCACGTCGAGCAGATCATCGAAATGGAAAAGCTGCTGGGCGGCGAGGTCATGATGCACGTCGAGTTCCTGCGCAACGTGGCGGGCCTGCTGACCTGCAGCGGGCTGCAACTCGTGCGCTTCAGCACCGAGGAACGGCTGAACGAGATCATCGACATCCACCGCGCGCGCCAGGTGCACATCAACAACCCGCACGTCAACATCGTGGAAGACGGCAAGGCCGGCGGACCGCTGCCGCCGGAAGTCATCGAGGTGAAGAAGCGCTTCGATCCGCTCGGGCTGCTGAACCCGGGCAAGCTGCGCGACTGGCCGGTGGTGCCGCGGACCGCGGGCTGAACCGCGCGCGGCTTCAGGCCTTGCGGCGCAGCGCGAAGGCGATCGCCACGACCGCGAACGCAAGGCCCCACAGCGGCCAGAGCCCGAACGGCGCCACCCAGCGCGCGAACGGCGTGAGGCCGGTGCGGCCTTCGACCGTGGCCTCGAGCACGCCGCGCGTGAGGCGCGGCAGCGCCTGCGTGACGCGGCCTTCGGCGTCGATGACGACCGTGGCGCCGGTGTTCGTGGCGCGCACCATCGGGCGCGCGAACTCGAGCGCGCGCATGCGCGAGATCGCCAGGTGCTGGTCGATGGCCACGGTGTTGCCGAACCACGCGATGTTGCTCACGTTGAGCAGGATCGTGGGCGCGCTTGCCTCGTCCCTGAAGTTGGCGCCGATCTCGTCGCCGAACAGGTCTTCGTAGCAGATGTTCGGCGCGATGCGCTGGCCCTGCCAGGCGAACGGCGCCTGCGCGAGGCCGCCGCGCGCGAAGTCGCCGAGCGGGATGTTCATCATGTCGATGAACCAGCGGAAGCCCGGCGGAATGAACTCGCCGAACGGCACGAGGTGGTGCTTGCCGTAGCTGTAGGGCTCGGCCGCGCCGGGCCGGAACCCGAGCACGGCATTGCGGTAGGTCCCCTGCCCGCCGAGCGGCAGGCCGACGATCGCGGCTTGCGTGCCCTGGCTGTAACGCGCCTGGATGGCTTCGAGGTAGCCTGCGGGCAACTGCTGCGGCAGCAGCGGCAGCGCCGTTTCGGGGGTGACGACCAGCGAGGCTCGCGCATCGCGCAGCTGCTCGCCATACCAGCGCAGCGCCAGGTCGATGCCGCCGCCGGGGATGAACTTCTCGTCCTGGGGGATGTTGCCCTGCAGCAGTGCGACCTGCAGCGTCCCGCTCGAAGCCTTGGCGCCCTGCGCGGAAATCAGGTGCGGCGCGGCAAGCGCCACTGCGGCGACGAGCGCGGTGGCCACCAGCTCCCTCGTGCGCCGGGGCCGCAGCAACAGGCCCGCGAGCAGCGCGGCCACGAACGCGGCCACGGCGCCAATGCCGTAGACGCCGATCCATGGCGCCCACGCGGCGAGCGGCCCCTCGACATGCGCATAGCCGCCCGCGCCCCATGGAAAGCCGGTGAACCAGCTGCCGCGCACGAGTTCGGCCAGGGTCCAGAGCGCCGCGAACACCAGCGCGCCCGCCAGGACGCCGCGCGGGCCGCGCACCACGAACCAGGCGCAGGCCACCGCGTAGTACAGCCCGAGCGCCGCCGCGAGCGACAGCACCGCGATGGCCGCCAGCGGTGCCGGCAGCCCGCCGTAGGTGTGCATCGAGATGAAGAGCCACCAGAAGCTGCCGGTGAGCCAGGCGGTGGAAAAGAGCCAGCCATGCAGGCCCGCGCGGCGCCAGCCCGCGCCCTCGCTGCGCAGCCCGCCGAGCAGGCCCACGAGCACGGCGAGCGAGACGAGCTGCAGCCACCACAGCGGGCGGCCGTTGCCGGGCCAGGCGATGGCGGCGGCCTGAGCGAGGCCCGCCGCAGCGAAGCCCGAAAGGCGCAGCAGGCCCGCGGCCGGCCGCATCAGTCGGCCGCGTCGGCGCCGCGAGCCGGCGACACCTTGAACCAGCGCACCGCGCCGCCCTTGGTGTGCAGCACGACGAAGTCGAAGCCGCCGATCGCGTGATGCTCGCCGCGCTTGGGCACACGGCCCATCTCGTGCGCGATGAGGCCGCCGATGGTGTCGAAGTCTTCGCTGAGCTGCTCTTCGTCGAAAACGATGCCGAAGGCCTCGGCCACGCGCTCGATCGGCGTGTCGCCGGAGACGCGGTAGGTGTGGTCAGCCAGGCCGAAGATGTCGCCTTCGTCCTCGGCGATGTCGAATTCGTCCTCGATCTCGCCGACGATCTGTTCGAGCACGTCCTCGATGGTGATGAGGCCGGCCACGCGGCCGAACTCGTCGATCACGATCGCGAGATGGTTGCGGTTGCCGCGGAACTCGCGCAGCAGGTCGTTCAGGCCCTTGCTCTCGGGCACGAAGGTGGCGGGGCGCAGCAGCGCGCGGATGTTCAGTCCCGGCGCGCGCTGGAGCTTGAGCAGGTCCTTCGCGAGCAGGATGCCGATGATGTTTTCCTTCTCGCCTTCGTAGACCGGAAAGCGCGAGTGCGCGGTGTCGATGACGAGGTGCAGCAGCGCGTCGTAGGGCGCATCGATGTTCACGAGGTCCATGCGCGGCGCGGCCACCATCACGTCGCCCGCGGTCATGTCGGCCATGCGCAGCACGCCTTCGAGCATCACGCGCGACTCGGCGCCGATCACCTCGTTGTCCTCGGCGTCCGCGAGGGTTTCGATCAACTCGTCGCGCGAGTCGGGTCCGGGGTGGATGAATTCGGCCAGTTTCTGGAGGAATCCGCGCTTGTCTTCCCGTTCGACGGGAGCGCGTTCAGGGTGAGGTTCGGCCACTGCGGGAGGCGTAGTTGAAGAGACACAAGGATACCGGATTGCGCGTGACAGGCTCTACCCCGTTGATTCCCGGTGCCGACGGACGGCGCCCCCAGCGGTCCGGGCTACTGGGCCGACTTGCCGCGCGCGTCGCGGATGCCGCTGCGCACTTCCTGGAGGCTCGCGAGAAAGGCCCAGAACTGCTTGGCGCGGCTCTTGAGGTGGTAGTCGACCGCCGCGAAGTGCTCGAGCGCGATCTCGCTCATGCGGCTGTCGAGCGTGGCACCCGGCAGCTGCAGGTGCGCCTCGGACTCCGAACCGCTGCGCACCACCGTGGCGCCGGCATTGCGGGCGATCTTCAGCATGGCGGCGTTCTCGCTCAGTGCATGGATGAAGAGCATGCCCACGCCCTCGTTGCGGGCGACGACGACGGCGCGTTCGAACAGCCGGGCGCCGTAGCCGCGGCCACGCGCGTGCGCGGCCACCGAGACGCCGAATTCGGCGCAATCGCTGTGCTGGCCCGCCGGCGCGAAGGCGAGGTGTGCCATGGCGATCAGGTCGAGCCGGCGGTTGTAGATGCCGAAGAGCTCGTCGCGGTCGAAATCGAGCCCGTCGACGTAGCGCTGCACCTGTGCGTCGCCCGCGGCGTAGCCGAAGCGCAGGTAGCGGTCGTGCGGCGAAAGCGCCAGCAGGTGGCGCGCGATGCGGTCGCGCTCGCGCGGGCCGATCGAACGGATCGGCACCATGACGGGTGCGGGCGCGGGCGTCGCGCGCGGTTGCGCCTCAACCATCGGCGCCTTCAGGAACGAGCCGAGGCCGAGAGACGCCTGCAGAAGGGTCTTGGCGGTAAGCATGGATCGAATATAAGGGTTTTCCCTTAACTTCCAAGTCCACAGGGGTACTTTCCGGCTTCATTTGTGAACAGATTGTGGATCGCACGTGGCGTCGGCGCCACCGGTTCGTGGCTAGATAGGTACAGCCGTGGTGGCCTTCACCCGGTCGAGCACGAAGCTGGTCTTGCAATCCTCGACGCTGGGATGCTTGAGCAGGGTATCCATGATGAAGCGGCTGTAGTGGCCCATGTCGGCCACCACCACGCGCAGCAGGTAGTCCATCTCGCCCGTGAGCGCCGCGCATTCGACCACTTCGGGCCAGGTCTGGACGCTGGCGCGGAACAGGTCCATCGGATTGCGCTTGTGGCTTTCGGTGTGCTTCTCGAGCCGGACGTTGAGATAGGCCGTGAGCCCGAGTCCCACGACTTCGGGGCGCACGAGCGCCACGTAGCGGTCGATCACCCCGCTTTCCTCCAGGCGCTTGACGCGCCGCAGCACGGCACTCGGCGAGAGGCTGACCTGCTCCGCGATCTGGTCGTAGGTGGCGCGGCCGTCTGCCTGGAGTGTGCGCAGAATCAGCCGATCGATCTTGTCCAATGCTTCCATGGCTTTATTTTTGCAGGTTTACTGCGTCTGCGCGCGCTTCTGCGCCTGACAACGCTGAATTCATGAACGGCTTCCGACCTACATTCGGAGCTGGCCTTCAGTGCCACTCTTTTCCTTTTCCAGCCCCAGATCCATCCTTTCGGAGACTGCCCCATGAGCCACGCCGACGCCCCCGCCTTCACGCCTTGGGAGAACCCCATGGGCACCGACGGTTTCGAATTCATCGAGTACGCGGCGCCGGACCCGGTCGCCATGGGCAAGGTGTTCGAGCGCATGGGCTTTGTCGCGGTGGCCAAGCACCGCCACAAGAACGTGCTGCTGTACCGCCAGGGCCAGATCAATTTCATCGTGAACGCCGAGCCCGATTCGTTCGCGCAGCGCTTCGCGCGCGAGCACGGCCCGAGCGTCTGCGCGATCGCTTTCCGCGTCCAGGACGCCAAGCAGGCCTACGAGCGCGCGATCTCGCTCGGCGCCTGGGGCTTTGCCGACAAGGCCGGCCCGGGCGAGCTGAACATTCCCGCCATCAAGGGCATCGGCGACAGCCTGATCTACCTGGTCGACCGCTGGCCCGGCAAGAACGGCGCCAAGCCCGGCGACATCGGCAACATCGGTTTCTATGACGTGGACTTCGAGCCGCTGCCCGGCGTGTCGTCGCAGGAAGCGCTGGCGCCCAAGGGCAACGGCCTGACCTACATCGACCACCTGACGCACAACGTGTATCGCGGCCGCATGAACACCTGGGCGGGTTTCTACGAGAAGCTCTTCAACTTCCGCGAGATCAAGTACTTCGACATCGAGGGCCAGGTCACGGGCGTGAAGAGCAAGGCCATGACCAGCCCCTGCGGCAAGATCCGCATCCCGATCAACGAAGAGGGCAAGGAACAGGCCGGCCAAATCCAGGAGTACCTGGACATGTATCGCGGCGAGGGCATCCAGCACATCGCGATGGGCTCGGACAACCTCTACGAAACGGTCGATGCGCTGCGTGCCAATGGCGTGACGCTGCTCGACACCATCGACACGTATTACGAGCTGGTGGACAAGCGCATTCCGGGCCACGGCGAGGACGTGGCCGAGCTGCATAAGCGCAAGATCCTGATCGACGGCAAGAAGGACGCGCTGCTGCTGCAGATCTTCAGCGAGAACCAGCTCGGGCCGATCTTCTTCGAGTTCATCCAGCGCAAGGGTGACGACGGTTTCGGCAACGGCAACTTCAAGGCACTGTTCGAGAGCATCGAGCTCGACCAGATGCGCCGGGGCGTACTCACCGCCACGAAGTAAGCGGCTGCGACGAAGCGTTGTCGCAAGCAACCGGAAAGCCACTTCCATGGAAATCCCAGCCACCGCAGCCGTCACCCCCGCCGTCTACGGCGCCTCGGACCGCCCGCCGCGCGGCGACTATTCGCGCGGCGGTGCCGTCCATGCCGACTACACCTGTCCGCAGGACTGGGCCAGCTACACGGCAGCCGACCAGGACACCTACAAGCGCCTGTACGAACGCCAGGCCGCGCAGCTGCCGGGCCTCGCATGCGACGCGTTCATCCAGGCACTGCCGCTGCTGGGGGTGAAGGACCGCATCCCGCGCTTCGAGGAGATCAACGAGCGCCTGTATCGGGCCACGGGCTGGGAGATCGTGGCAGTGCCGGGGCTGATCCCCGAGCTGCCGTTCTTCACGCTGCTGGCCAACCGCAAGTTCCCGGTGACCGACTGGATCCGCAAGCCCGAGGAATTCAACTACATCGTCGAGCCCGACGTGTTCCACGACCTCTTCGGCCATGTGCCGATGCTGTTCGATCCGGTGTTTGCCGACTATGTGCAGCGCTACGGCCAGGGCGGCATCAAGGCGCACGAGCTCGGCGCGGGCGAGAAGCTCGCACGGCTGTACTGGTACACGGTCGAGTTCGGCCTGATCCGGCAGGCCGACGGGCTTCGCGCGTACGGGGCCGGGATCCTGAGCTCGGTCGGGGAGTTGCAGCATGCCGTGCGCAGCAGCGAGCCGCATCGGCTGCCGCTCGACCTGATGCGCACCATGCGCACGCAGTACAAGATCGACACCTACCAGAGCAACTATTTCGTGATCGAGAGCTTCGCGCAGCTCTTCGACCTCACCGCGCCCGACTTCACGCCGCTCTACAGGGCGCTCGAGGTCGAGCCCGACATCCCCGCAGGGGTGCTGCTGCCGGGCGAATCGGGCCAAGCCTGATTCTCGCGCCCGGCTTTCTCACCGCTGTCGCTTTTTCGCCCGCTATCGCCCAGGCGACAGCGGCACGCGGCTCCTAGGACAAGCCCGCTGGCGGGCAGGCCTGCGCGGCTCCCACAATCCGCGCAAAGGAGCTCGCATGCAGACATCCGCGCAACGACAGAACTATCCGGCCGGCGTGCCGCACGAGATCGATCCGGACCAATACCGGTCCCTTCCCCATATGTTCGACGAGGCCTTCGGCCGCTATGCCGAGCGGCCGTTCTCGGTCTGCATGGAGCGCTGGATGTCGTATGGCGAGCTCGACACGCTCTCGAAGGCGCTGGGTGCGTGGCTGCAGTCGCTCGGGCTCGAGCCGGGCGCCCGCGTGGCGATCATGCTGCCCAACATTCCGCAGTTCGCCGTCACCATGTGCGGCGTGCTGCGCGCGGGCTACACCTGCGTGAACGTCAATCCGCTCTACACGGCGCGTGAGCTCGAGCACCAGCTCAAGGATTCGGGCGCGACGGCGATCGTCATCCTCGAGAACTTCGCCGCGACGCTCGAGCAGGTCATCGACCGCACGCCGATACGCCATGTGGCCGTCACCTCGATGGGCGACCTGCTCGGCGGGCTGTATGGCACCTGGATCACGGTCGCGGTCCGGCACCTCGCGAAGATGGTTCCGCCTTTCAAGCTGCCGATCGGCGACGGGCGCACCGTGACGCCGTTTTCCGAAGCGATCGCCAAGGGGCGTGCGCGCTCGCTCGCGCCCGACCAGACCACGCTCGACTCGATCGCATTCCTCCAATACACGGGCGGAACCACGGGGCTGTCCAAGGGCGCCGTCCTGACCCACCGCAACATCGTGGCCGCCACGCTGCAGGCGGAGGCCTGGTTCACCCCCGCCCTGGCGCGTGTCGGCGACCTTGCCAAGGTCAACAGCATTGCGGCGCTGCCGCTGTATCACATCTTCGCGCTCACGCTGTGCCTGCTGGCGATAAGGCAGGGCTCGCACATGACGCTGATTCCGAATCCCCGCGACTTCGACAAGTTCGTCGCGGTGCTCAAGAAGCGGCCGTTCCACATGCTGCCCGCGGTGAACACGCTGTTCAATGCGCTGCTGATGCATCCCGAGTTCAAGTCGATCGATTTTTCGACCCTCTTCGTTTCGCAGGCCGGTGGCATGGCGGCGTCGGAAGGCACGGCCCAGCGCTGGTTCGAGGTCACCGGCTGCCCGATGATCGAAGGCTGGGGCATGAGCGAGACCTGCGCCATCGGCACCAACAATCCGGTGTCGAACACCACGTTCACAGGCACCATCGGTCTGCCGCTGCCGAGCATCGAGATCGCGATCAAGGACGACGAGGGCAACTCCCTGCCGGCGGGCACGCCGGGCGAGCTCTGCATCAAGGGGCCGAACGTGATGCGGGGCTACTACAACCAGCCCGCAGAAACGGCCGCGGCGTTCACGGCGGACGGTTTCATGCGCACCGGCGACATCGCCGTCATGCAGGAGGACGGCTACACCCGCATCGTCGACCGCAAGAAGGACATGATCCTGGTGAGCGGCTTCAATGTATTTCCCAACGAGCTCGAGAACGTCATCTCCCTCTGCCCCGGCGTGGTCGAGTGCGCGGCGGTCGGCGTGCCGGACGAAAAGCAGGGCGAGGCGATCAAGGTCTTCGTGGTCCGGCGCGACCCGAACCTGACCGAGGAGGCCGTCATGCAGTACTGCCACAACCAGCTGACCGGCTACAAGCGGCCCAAGCAGATCGAGTTCCGCGAGGCGCTGCCGAAGACCAACGTTGGCAAGATCCTTCGGCGCGAGCTTCGAACCAGCACGCACGCCTGAATGAGCAGCGATCCTGCCGCGGCCGGACTGCCGGCGAACCTCGTCGTCTTCGAGCGCGGCTGCCTGTCCTCGAACAACATCCTGTTCATCGGCGTGGACGAGACCGCGCTGGTCGACACGGGATACGTGTCGCATGCGGAGCAAACGCTCGCGCTGGTGGAAGCCGCGCTCGCCGGCCGGCCGCTCGACAGGGTGCTCAACACCCATCTGCACAGCGACCACTGCGGCGGCAACGCCGCACTGCAGCGACGCTATCCGGCCATCCTCACCGACATTCCGCCCGGTGACGCCGAGGGGGCCTCGGCATGGAACGAAGAGGCCCTGAGCTTCCACGCCACCGGCCAGCGCTGCGCACGTTTCGGATTCACTGGACTGTTGCGTCCCGGGACCGAATGCATGCTTGGCGGGACGCCCTGGCAGGTGCACGGTGCGCCGGGCCACGATCCACACTCCATCATCCTCTTCGAGCCGGTGTCACGGACGCTGATCTCTGCCGACGCCCTCTGGGCCAACGGCTTTGGCGTCGCCTTTCCCGAGCTGGTGGGCGAGCCGTCGTTCGACGATATCGCCGGAACGCTGGACGAGATCGAGCGGCTCGCGCCGCGCCAGGTCATTCCGGGGCACGGCGCCATCTTCTCGGATGTGGCGGGTGCGCTGGCTGCAGCAAGGCGACGGCTCGCGGGCTTTCAACAGAATCCCGCCAGGCACGCCCGCCATGCCATCAAGGTACTGATGAAGTTCAAGCTGCTGGAACTCCAGTCGGTCGGCGCCGCGGAGTGGGCCCGCTGGGTCAAGGGGACCCCCTATCTCGAGTGCATCCGATCGCGGTTCTTTGCCGAGGTGGCAATGGATTCGCTGGCGGGCGAGATTCTGAAGGAGTTGGTCGCATCGGGCGCCGCGGCAATGGACGGCAACTGCATCCGGAACGCCTGACGCAGATCGGATATCAGCCGACCAAGAAAAACGCCCGTCGGAGACGGGCGTTTTTTTGAACTGACAAAAGAAAAAGCCCAACCCTTTATGGGCTGGGCTTTTCTTGGCTGTAAGAGCCTGACGATGACCTACTTTCACACGGGAACCCGCACTATCATCGGCGCTGACGCGTTTCACTGTCCTGTTCGGGATGGGAAGGAGTGGTACCACGTCGCTATGGTCATCAGGCATAACTTGTTGCTGTGCTGACGTTGGTCAGCACGGCGAATTCATAGAGTTTGGAATCAGCTTTTGGCGAATTATTTTGAATGCGTCAACTTGGCATAACACCTTGATCTGACTGATCAAAGTTATAGGGTCAAGCCGCACGAGCAATTAGTATCAGTTAGCTTAACGCATTACTGCGCTTCCACACCTGACCTATCAACG